>Ga0256829_1000393_pt1 | contig 45716 bp, 40 predicted proteins | sample 131447metaG_FD_185979 | JGI IMG/M metagenome (GOLD analysis project Ga0256829, IMG submission 185979) | Hydrothermal vent microbial communities from Lau Basin, Pacific Ocean - 131-447 | ecosystem: Environmental > Aquatic > Marine > Hydrothermal vents | place: Pacific Ocean: Lau Basin | collected... | reverse complement strand
TTTGTCAAAAGTTTTTTATACTTTTTTTATTTTCTTCTCTTTCTTATTTTTTGCTTCTTTTTCTAAAGCAAAACAAATCTATAGTTTTTACTTGTTTTGTCAAAAGTTTTTTTGAAGAAAAATGGTAAAAAAATAATTAATAAAAAAATAGAACTTTTAAAGCTCTATTTATAAACAATAAAATTTATTTTAATATAAATTCTTTTTTAAATTAGTTTCTAAAATATTTTTTACATCATTGTTAAATTCTCTTATATTTTCATATAAACTAGCATCAATTATATCAATAGTAAAAGTTATATTTCAAGAATTTAAATCTCACATAAAAACTAAACTTTCTTCTAATGTATTTGGAAGGGCATCAAAAGTATCACTTGTAATAATAGCCACTTGTGAATTAACTTCATTAGCTAAATTAGTTATAATATCATATCAAGCTTTATATTTTTTATAATCAAATCATCTTATTCTTCAATCTTTTGATCTTGTTCACTCTGGATAAATTAAAACTGCATTTTTTTCTAATATAGTAGTTTTTATAGCTGCATTTCTTCTATCTTCAGCATTTATTTCTCATCTATAATAAACTATAGGATCTATAGATTTTATTCAAGCTCAAAATAAAGGTGGAGTAAGTAACTCATCTTTTAAAACTATTTTTCAATCAATAGGAAAATAATCATAAGCTCATAAAGCCTCTAATCAAAAAGCTTGATGATTTCATAACCATAATTTTGGTAAGTTTTTTTCTATTTTTCATGTAGAAATATAATTTTTTATTGATTCTATTATATCAGGATACTTTTTAAAAGATTCTAATCAAAAATTATATGAAAAATTTATTTTATATTTATCATACAATGTTTCAAAAAATCTTCTAGAAGTTCTTTTTGAATTATATCTAGCATCAATTGGATTTTCTATATTTCTATTATCTATTACTCAAGAAATAACATCACAAGCTAATTGAAATGATTTAAAAGTATTATTCATTATTAAAAATATATTTTATAAAAAGTCTATATATTAAACTATATAGACTTTGTATATTTTTCAAGTTTATTTTAATAATTCTTTAAATAATTCAACACTATCTAATTTTTCCCAACTTACATCATCTCTACCAAAATGACCATAACTTGTAGTTTTTTTATAAATTGGTTTTTTTAAATCTAATTTTTTTATAATTCCACTTTGAGATAAATCAAAATTATTTTCAATAGTTTCAATTATTTTCTTTCTCTCAACTTTTTCTGTTCCAAAACAATCAATATATATAGAAGTTGGCTCTACAATTCAAATTGCATAAGAAAGTTGTATTTCAGCTCTATCACAAACTCATGATGCAACAATATTTTTAGCTAAATACCTAGCAATATATGCTCAACTTCTATCTACTTTTGAAGGATCTTTTCAAGAAAAAGCTCAACCTCAATGTCTTCCAACTCAACCATAAGTATCAATAATTATTTTTCTACCTGTAAGTCAACAATCTCCTTTTGGTCAACCTATTACAAATTTACCTGTTGGATTTATATGTAAAATAGTTTCTAAATCTATCATATCACCTAAAACTGTTTTTATAACATACTCTCTAATTCCATCTTTTAATTCTTCTTGAGAAACACTTGCTCTATGTTGATTTGATATAACTATAGTATCTACTCTAACAGGTTTGTGATTTTCAAATTCTACTGTAACCTGAGTTTTACCATCTGGTAATAAATAAGGTAAAGTTCAATCTTCTCTAACTTCTTGAAGCTTTTTAGCAAGTTTATGAGCTAAATTTATTGGAAGAGGTAAATAATTATCACTCTCATTTGTAGCATAACCATACATTATTCATTGATCTCAAGCTCAACCAGTATCAACACCTTGAGCTATATCTGGTGATTGTGTATTTATAAGTAAATGTACTCATACTTCATCTCAATTATAACAAGCTTCTGGCTCATTATATCAAATCTCTTTAATTGTTTCTCTAACTAAATCAGTATAATTAACTTTTGCTTTTGTTGTTATTTCTCAACTAACAATAACAGTTCAAGTAGTAACTAGAGTTTCACAAGCTACTCTAGAATCTGGATCTTGTTGCAAACAAGCATCAAGAACAGAATCACTTATTCTATCAGCTAATTTATCAGGATGTCAGCTAGTAACACTTTCAGAAGTTATATAATATTTCATATTTTAAAATTATAATAAATAAAAATCTTTCCTTTTTTTAGGAAAGATTTTTTAGTATTTTTCTATTAAATAAAAGAAAAAATCAAAATAAAGTTATACAAAACTTATTTGAATATATAAAAAACATCTTTCCTATAAAAGGTAGGATTTAGCACCTTACTTCTTTGACAAGGCAGGTTGCTGGAGTTTCAAAGGGCCTATTCCCTCCACTCTCTCTTGATATATTTGTAATCAAGTAAAATAATTATATAGAAACTAATTATTTTGCAAAATATTTTTCTTAAATAAAACTAAAAAAGTAAATAACATAAATAATAATCAAATAAGTATATCTAAAATAAATCACTTTATATCAAATAAACTGATATATTTATCTTTAGATTTTTGAAATGAATCAATATTTTTTAAAATATTATTTTTAGTAAATATATTTTTATCCTTTTTTATAATATTTTTTGATGATATATTTATTTTAGTTTTTTTAGTTATTATTTTTTTATCATAACTATTCATAGTATCAATGTAATTTTTATCTAGAATAACCTTTCTTGATTCTCTTATAAAAATTTTTTCCTTTTCTTTATTTAATCAATAAAAATATATTTTATAAGTTCCAGGCAATACTTTATCTAGTTTCAAAATAAATTTATTACCTTTTACTACTTTTACATTATAATTTTTATTTTGAAAATTTATTATTAAATCTTTATACTTATCTGAAAATCAAATTATTTTTAATGATTTTTTATTTTTTATAACTTTATATTTTATAGATTTTGATAAATTATTTATATTTTTTACTATTAAAGTATTATTAATATATTTTTTAGGTAAATATATTTCTTTTTGTTTATTTTTATAATCAGGAATAAATCATAAATCATTATAAATATTTTCATAATTTATATCTATATTAGCTTTTATATTCTTTATTTTATTAACTTTCTCTTCTTTTTGTATCTTTAAAACTTCTTTTTTTATATTTCTATCTTGCCAGATTCAAAGTTTTTGTTTTTTTGCTTTTATTTGAGATTTTAAAAACTCTTTTTCATATTTAAAAGGATATTTTATATATACTCTAGCATATCATTTTTCAACTAAAATTTTATTAAAATTATTTTGTTTATTCTTATCTAAATAAACATAAGCAAGTAACCTATTATATTTTCAAGATAAATTTTGTTTTGAATACTCTAAATAAACATATTTTCATTCTAAACTTTTTTTAGTAAACTCTGAAGCTTGTTTTCAATAAAATTGGACAGTTTTCCTTGGATCTTTTGTCTCAGGGGTATCTATTCATAAAAATCTAACTTTTATTTTTCTATTATTTGTAAATAATATTTGTATAGTATCTCAATCAACTACTCTTAAAACTTTTACTTTTTCAAAAGGCAAATCTATATTTTCATGAGTTAACATAAAATCATCTGGTATACTAAAATCCCAAGATAAATTATCTAATAATTTATCATTATAATAAAGAAATACTCAATCTTTTTTATTTCATAAACTTAATTTTGTAATTCTTTTATAAAATCTCTTTTTTCTATTTGGATATACAAATAAATCATCTTTTATAATAAATTGTTTTGAATTATCCTTTAATATAACTCATTTAAGATTTATTTTAGAATTTCAATTATTTATCAATTCTATAAATTCTCTTGTATCTTTTCATTTATTATTTGGCAATACTCAAGATATTTTTATATTTTTGAAAATATTTTTATTAATAGATATTACAGGAACTAATGATTCCCTTTTTTTACCTATAACTTCAATATAAAAATAAGCTTTTGATTCTTGGTTTTTATTATCTATAACCTTTAATTCTACCTTATATTTTCAAGTTTGGAAATAAATACTTCTAGGATTAGCTCAAATAAAACTTTGATTATTTCAAAAATTCCATATATATTTCAAAGATTTTTTATCATCATCTATACTATCTTCTCATGTAAAATTTATACTACACTTTGATACTCAGTTACAAATTATTTTATTTCAAATTACTTTTTTATAAGAAGCCAATCTTCATTGTAATCTTATTTTTGCAATTGGTAGATTATTTATTTTTTCTTTTATATTGTTATTTGTTTGAACATTATTATTATTTACTCAAATATTTTTTTGTATATTTTCTCAAACTACTTTATTTTCAATTTTTTTAGAAATATTTTGTATAATAATTCAAGTATTATATAAAATATCATTATTTTTTGAAAAAACTTTTAAGTTTATATTATAATTTCAAGTTTCATAAGCTACATATCAAGGATTACATTTTTTATCTGTGTCTTTTGTTTTAAAAATTCATCATCAAAAATTCCAAACACAATTATAATTTTTATCTATTACTCAACTTGCTATTAAATTTATTTTACAATCTTCTTTTTTACATTTCCAAATATTTCATTTATTATAATCTAATCATGATTGAACTATAATTTCAGTTTTAATTTCTTTTATTTTTGATTTAGTTATTTGATTTTTAGCATCTACCTGTTTACCCCAATTATTATTTTTATCTTGTTTTGTTACCTCTTCTTTTTTAATCAAATTATCTTCTTTAATTTCATTTTTCTCTATATCACTATCTTCTAAAGATATTTCTTGAGAATATGTATTTTGTTTTAAGTTTTTTATATCTGTTTTTTCCTTTTTATTAATATATCAATTAAAAATAATAAGTTTTTGATTTAATATATTTTCAGAAGTTTTTTTATCTAATATAGTTAATTTAATTTCATATTTTCATTTTTTATAACTAATATATCAAGGATTACATTTCTTATCTGTATTTTTTGTTCTAAAAATTCATCATCAAAAATCCCAAACACAATTATAATCTTTATCTGTATATCAAATAGTATCTAGATTTATTTTACAATCTTCTTTTACACAAGTATATCACAATCAATCTTTTATTTTCTCCAATCAAGACTGAATTTTTATATTATTATCAAGAATATCTCACTTTGCATAAGAATTAAAATAAAAACTAAATAAAAAAAATACAAACAAATATGTAATAATTTTCTTAAACATTGATTCTGTATTATTTTTTACTATATACTTAATATATACATAATTCTCAAAAAAGCAAAAAAATAAGCTTATATTAAAACAAGCTTATTTTTCAAATTAATCAAATAATGGTGGTGGTAATAATTGAATAATTGAATTATATTCAATTACAACTGGGTATCTTGCATATTTATAAACACTAGTATCAAAAGTTGATTTATAATTTTTTCATCAATTTGCAGCTATATCATTATTATCAATATATCAATTATTATTTGAATCATAAATAAAATATCTTCTTAAATAATTTAAATCATATAATTGTGAAGTTTTTAAGTTACATTGAGAGTTTTTTATAAAATATGGACAAACAACAGGATTTTTTCTTGATCCTCAAATAGTATTTTCAGAAAATATTTGTCATTTTATAAATAATTGATTTGCAAGTTCTTTTTGTTTTGCATCTATTCATAAAATCTCATTTGAAGATATTTCTCAATCTATAGTTCAATCATAATATCAATCTTTTGCAGTTAAAATAACTTTATCAACAAAAATACTTCAAACAATATGAGTAACAGTTGGATCAATATATAAATTACCTCATTTTCAATTTTTATCTTTTAATATAACAATTCATAAATCATCTACTAAACTATCAGAATAATACATATTTGATTTAATATATAAATCTCATCATTTTATAACTATTGTTTTTATTCATTTTACTTGCTTATCTCATCAATCTCAAAGAACTATAGTTTTTCAATTAACATCAAAATATAATACTTTATCATCATACATTTTAAATCAATCTGTATTAGAATTCCAATCATAAGAATCTAAATTCAATATTTTTCAATCTGTTCATCAATTAATTGTTTTTAATACAGAAAATACATTACTTCTAAAATCTTTCTTTACTGATGCCTTAGTAATATTACCTAACACATGAATATCATTAATATCTTGATTGTTAATAATATCTTCTTGTTTTTTACTATATGTTAATCATAAAACTTTTAATCAGTTTTGAACAGTATTTCAAGAATTAGTATTTTCCCAATAATTATTCTTTCAGATAATATCAGAATTATAAACTACTGTTTTTCAATCAATAACATATTTTATATGTGTTGATAGATATTGATCTTGTAATCATTTAAGAATAGTTCAAGCTTTTTGAATTAATTGTGTAAATAAATTAAATGATGATACTCAATTAAATATTGTTCAAACTAATCAACTAGAATTATATCATTCCCTAATAAATTTCCAAGTACTTCAAGAATTTGCCTTTAAATCTAATTTTGAAGAACTTAATCTTGCTCAAGATCCAAATTCTAAATAAATATTACCTGTTGGTGATTTTGTTGCACTTGAATCTTTTGTTAAATTAATACTTCAACTTTGTGTTATTCATTCAATAAAACCATATTTTTCTAAATCTCAATTTATTTTAGTTTTATATATAGGATTAAATTTAAAATCTATAGCTGAGGCTAACTCTAAATTTGAATCAATATTATTTGATGAATCATAAGTCTTTCAAGAAAAACTATTTATTTTAAAATTTCAATAAGCTTTATTATAAGTATTTTGAGTTGGATTATAAACTTTGATTTTTGTATAATAAACTCAATTATTAAATCATGTACTAGTTGAATTATAATTAAATGTATGTGTTCAATTTGAAGTAAATACAAAATTTGAATCAGTAAATCAACTCATACTTACAGCTGTTGTTCAAGATTTTTTATATTGATCTAAATAAAAATTATTATTATCATAAGCTATATCTATTCATATTTTTCTAATATTTGTTCAATCAGATTTATCAACAGGAACAATAGCATTTCAATATGAATCTTTTAATGTTGTTTTTATTTGATATGGTATAGCTTCAGCTACTTTTCAAGAATCTAAATTATCAAGTCAAGTTATTGATGAATTTCAAGAATCTATATCTCATGCATAAACATTATATTTAAAAGTTCTTGGATTGGATGTACAATTTCAAGCTTCATCACAAACTTGAGTTATTTTATAATTATATATCCTATAATTATTAACCTCTCTATTATTATCAACTAAACTAATATTTTCAGTAGTTTCTAATTTATCCTTTGTTGATGAATTATTATCATTATCTGATACTTTTTCTGAATTATAATTTGATGGACTATTATATTTTTCATATTCTCATTTAATTTTTACAATTGGAGATCATCAATTTGCACCAGCAGTTATAGTAATATTTTGAGAATCATAAGCTTTTAAATATGAATCATCATTTGGATTTGAACTTAAATCACTTCAAGTTGGAGATGTGTCATCTCTTTTTTTACAATATATTTTATATTTAACCCATCAAGATCAATCTGAAGTACATGTTTTACTATTATTTGAAGAATCATAACAATTTATTTTTGATGCATATTCATTATTAGGACAATTATAAATATTATTTTTATTTTGATATCAAGACCAATTTCAAGACCAATATCAATGCTGAGTACAACTAAAATTTCATGAACTTGCTGCTGAATTATTATTTGTTGTTGGAATCCACTTTTTACCTGAATTATCATTATCTCATGATGTAGGAGTATCATTACATGAAGTTCTTCAACTTGTTGATGTATAACTTGTTGATGCATAAACAAAATTGGTAAATACTCAAAATCATAGTATTACCAAAATAATTCAATAATGTATATTTTTTATTATTTGCATAGCAAAAATATAATTACTTAATATATAACTATATTTTCTCATATTTTTCAATTTTATGCAAATCTATACAGTTTTTTAATATTCTAAATAAGGATAATTTCTATTTACTTCATTAAAATGCTGTATCTGTCTTTCTTTTGCTTTTTGTATAATTTCCTTACTAGGATTTATTTGTTTAAAATTTTCATCAATTAATGATATTACATATTTTACTTCATCAAATATTTCCTGTCACATTTCAGATAAATTTGCATGTTTTGCAATTACCTTATATAAAAATTTTGTTTTTATTGTATATAATACAAATTTTTCTAACCAATTATTATCTTTTATATATCAACTTTTAATTGCTTCAGATAAAATATAAATTGTAGGAGCAAATGCATGTACTCATAAAAATACTCAATGTAGATGCCTTGCATCTGGCCTTATAGCTGAATAATACTTTTCTTCTTTTGAATTCAAAACAATAGAATCAAATTGAAATAATAAATTAAGTTTATTATGAGATGATTCATGAATAATTGCTTCCAAATTATTCAATTCAGGCATTCCTGCATCTAATGTATATCACATATATAAATGACCTATAACTTCCTTATAACTTGCTGAATTATGTGTTCCCCTAGCAGTTCATAAAGGTACTATTTTTGTGATAATTTGATTTAATTCATCATATATTCATTCATCTAAGTCTTTTAATAAATCAAATGACTTTTTATAAACTTCTAACCATTCTTTTTCTGTTTTTTCTCACCAATTTCAAGATACAGCTCATTGTTTAAAATGATCTGGATGAGCTTCTTGCTTATTATAAGGAGAATTATCAAAATTAGTTAATTTTATCTTAGTTCAAGGAATTTCAGTTCATTTATTCATTATTAAATTAGAACTTTTTATTCACTCTTTTAAAAAAATATTAATTTGATTTAAAAATAAATCTTGTTTTTCTTTGATATTTCATAAAAATTGAGGCTTTAATTCTATTAATTCAAAATATAAATAATTAATTAAACTAGAATTATCAGCATTCATTATAAAATCTTTTTTATCTTCTGACTTCAATAAAGAATTGATTGATTGTTTTAATTCAGTCTTATCTTTTAATTTTTCTAATTTATCTAATAATAATAAATAATATTTTTCTAAATACTCTTTCAATAAAGATGAATCCTTTTTTCATAATACATAATATTTTGAATCTTTCATAATGATAAAAATTAAAAATTATTTTTTTATAACTATAAACTTTTTTTAAAAAAATAAAAAAGATTTTGAATATAAAATTCAAAATCTTTTAAAAAAATCTAATTTTATCAGCATTTGGATGTTCTTTTAATTTCTCAAGAGTTTTAGCCTCAATTTGTCTAATTCTTTCTCTTGTTACACCAAATTCTTTACCAACTTCCTCTAATGTATGCATATCTCAACCATCAAGTCCAAATCTCATTATAATAATTTTTCTTTCTCTTGGAGATAAAAAATCTAGCATTTCATATAAATTTTCTTTTAATAAATTCATATTGGTTTGCTCATCAGGAGATTGATTTTTATCATCTTCAATAAAATCTCATAAACTTGTATCTTCTTCAGATCAAACAGGAGCATCCAAAGATAAAATATCTTGAGAGATTCTCATTATTTGTCTTACTTTTTTAATATCCATATCAAGCTCTGTAGCCAATTCTTCAAGTAAAGGTTCTCTTGTCAATTCTTGAGTAAGTCTTCTATATGTATGAGTGAATTTATTTATAGTTTCTATCATATGAACTGGAACTCTAATAGTTCTAGCTTGATCAGCAATAGCTCTTGTTACTCATTGTCTAATCCACCAAGTTGCATAAGTTGAAAATTTAAAACCCTTATCTGGATCAAATTTATCAACAGCTCTAAATAATCAAACATTTCATTCTTGAATTAAATCTAAAAGACCTAAACCTCTTCACATATATTTCTTAGCAATAGATACTACAAGTCTTAAGTTTGCTGCTGCTAATTTTTTTCTAGCCTCTTGATCTCAAGCCCTAATTTTTTTTCATAAACTTATCTCCTCTTCTCAAGTTAATAATTCAACTCTACCAATTTCATTAAGATACATTCTAATTGAATCATCTGAAATTTCAGATAAACTAATTGGTACTTTTTCATCTTTTTTAGCTTTTTTATCTCAATCAAATAAATTTGCCTTATCTAAATTATCAACAATATCTATTTTTAACTGTAAAAATCTAGTATAAACTTCATCAAGTAAATCTAAATCTTCTTCTGCATTTGGTAAAGCTGCCATAACTTCATCTTGAGTTACTTTACCATCTTTTTTTCATTTTTTCATTAATTCTTGAACTTCTTCTGGCATTCATTCAAGCATTTCTTCTGGAACTTCATTATCTATAAATTTTTGAAGTCATTTTCAAACTCTTCTTTTATCTTCTGATCTATCTTTTAACATTTTTGCTCATTTTTCTTTTGATACAACTCAAACTTGTTCATTAGAATCATTCTCTTCTTTATCAAAATCTTCATCTAATACTAATGAATCTAAATCTACTTCTTCAACTACATTATTATTTTTATTATCATCTTTTTTTTGTGATTTTTTTGTCATTTATTTTTATTTAAAAATCTAAAATTTAACTTTTATACTCACTTATACTTTCATAATATCTTCACTTTTCTTTTTCAAATGTTCTTCTATTTTTTTATTTGCATCATCTACTAATTTTTGTAAATCTTTTTCTAAATTTTGAGCTTCATCTTCTGATATTTCTTTATCATCTTCTGCCTTTTTTATCATTTTTAAACTATCTTGTCTTGCATTTCTAACTCAAATTTTTGCTTCTTCTGATATTTTTTTTGCAACTTTTGTTAACTCTATTCTTCTTTCTTCTGTCAAAGCAGGAATTTTTATCATAACACTATCAGCCATAGTTTGTGGATTTAATCCTAATCAAGAATCACTAATAGCTTTAGCTATTGCTCAAATAGCATTTTTATCATAAGGTTTTATAGTTAAAGTTTGAGAATCTAAACATGAAACTCAAGCCATATTTTTTAAAGGAGTAGGAATTCAATATTGTTCAACCATAATATCTTCAACTAATAAAGGATTTGCTCTTCATAATTGCAATTTTGAAAATTCAACATCTAAATGTCTTATTGATTTATCAATACCTTCTTTTGCTTTACTTAACATAAGATAATTTTATTATTAAATAATATTTTAAATACCAATGGATTATAGAGAAAACTAGTTTTTTGTAAAGAAATTATTAAAAAAAATTTGACTTGTAAATAGTTTTTTATAAAATGCTTCCTGCAATTGAATAATTGCTTATGCGGGGGTAACATAAAAGAGTGAGTGTACTAAGGCTTCAACCCTTGGGTGTGCGAGTTCAAACCTCGTCCCCCGCTCCATTAAAAAAAACAATAAAAAGTGAAAAGTAAAAAGTAGAAAGTATAAAATACTTTTTACCTTGTATTTTTCACTTTTTTAAATAAAATAATAAAAATTTTAATTAAATAATATTTAATAAAATGGCAAATAGTCACGGACTTAAATCAAGTGTTGTAAAAAAACAAGCAAAAGCAAGAAAACTAGCAAAATGAAAGAAAAAAGCTGATCATAGTGTATATATTTGAAGTGAAAATCCTCAAGCTAGAAAAAACATGAGCTATAAAGCTAGAACTCATTACTTTGAAAACAAACAAAAATTTCCAAAGAAAAAATTAAAAACTAAATCAATTGAAAATCTTATAGAACAAGGTTTAATTGATGAAAGAGGTTTTTTCTTAAGATGAAAAAAGAAAAATTTCATTACAAAATCTATGGTTGATTCAAAAGGTTTAGACTTTTATGGAATGCCTAGATAAATAAAAATATAAAAAACTCAAATATTTTAAAATATTTGAGTTTTTTATATTTTTTAAACTAATTTTCCTATCATCCAAGGAATAATCTTATTTATATCATTACCCAATCATTCTGGTAATTCATTAAATAATCTATCTATATCTTTTGGATTATATCACATATTTACTAGTGTTGACTTTACATTTTTTAATATATCATCTTGAACTCTTATATTATTAATATTTTCTTTTGTTTCATCTAAAATAGCTACATTTTTAAATAATTCCTTATCTTTCAATTCCAAAATTATTTTTTCTGCCATTTTTTTTCAAATTCATTTCACTGATTCTATCAATTTATTATCCTTATTTATAATTGCTTCTGATAAAGTTTTTATTCACAATGACAATATAAGTAAAGCAACTTTTCATCAAACTCAAGAAATTTTTATTAACTCTTCAAATATATTTTTCTCATCTTTAGAAATAAATCAATATAAATTTTGAGAATTATCTGTTATATTATGATAAATAAAAAGCTCTATTACTTCTAACTTTTTATCAATAATTTCAACATATGTTAACTGAGAAATTCATACTTGATATCATATTCCACTATTTAATAAAATCTCTATTTCATTCTCTTTTAATCAAATAATTTCTCCTTTTAAATAACAAATCATATTATAAAATAATTATTATATATTAAATATCTAAAGTTTATTTTACAAAAAAACTATAAAAAACCAAAAACTCTTTTGAAAAAACAAAAAATCTTACTATAATTCTGCTATTAAAATCAATATTTTAACACAAATTTTTATTTAACATAAAAAACTAAAAAATGATAAATAGTATTATAACAAAGATTTTCTGAGATCCAAGTGAGAAAAAAGTAAATCAATATAAAAAACTTGTTGAAGAAATTCATAAAAAAGAAGAATTATATAAAGATTTTTCTTTAGATAATATAAAAAATAAAACTAAAGAATTTAAAGAACTTTTTAAAAATTTAGATTTTAAAAATGAAGATGATAGTAAGAAAATAAAAACTATACTAGATGATATAAAACTTGATGCATTTGCTATAGTAAAACAAGCTACAAAAATTATAAACTGACAAAAATTTACTTTATCTGATTGAAAAGAAATCACTTGGAATATGATTCCTTATGATGTTCAATTAGTGTGAGCATTAGCTATACATGATTGAAATATATCTGAAATGAAAACTTGAGAATGAAAAACTCTTGTTGCTACTCTTCCAGCTTACTTAAATGCTTTAACTTGAAATGCAGTACATATTGTTACTGTAAATGACTACTTGGCCAAAAGAGATAGTGAAGAAATGTGAATACTTTATAATGCTTTATGACTTGAAGTTGGTTTTATTACTCATGATCAAGATAGTAATTCAAAAAAAGAAAACTATTCAAAAGATGTTGTATATTGAACAAACAATGAATTAGGATTTGACTATCTTAGAGATAATATGGTTTCAAAAATAGAAGATAAAACTCAATCTCCATTATTCTTTGCAATAATAGATGAGGTTGATTCTATATTAATTGATGAAGCTAGAACTCCTTTAATTATTTCAATGCCTGATAATGAACCTACAAGTAAATATTTAAAATTTGCACAAATAGCAAAAATGCTTGAAAAATGAGTTGATTATAAAGTTGATGAAAAACAAAAAACTGCAACTCTAACAGAAGCAGGAATACAAAAAATAGAAGAAATTTTAAAAGTAGATAATATCTATGTATCAAATCATTATAATGATTTACATCATATAGAAAATGCAATAAAAGCTCAATGAGTATATGTAAAAGACAAAGATTATATAGTAAACAATGATGAAGTTTTAATTGTAGATGAACATACTTGAAGAGTATTATCTTGAAGAAGATATTCAGATTGATTACATCAAGCAATTGAAGCAAAAGAATGAGTTGAAATACAACAAGAATCAAGAACTCTAGCTTCTATAACATTTCAAAACTATTTTAGAATGTACTGGAAACTTGCTTGAATGACTGGTACAGCAAAAACAGAAGAAGAAGAATTTTATAAAGTATACTGACTTGAAACTCTTGTAATTCCTACAAATAAACCAATAGCAAGAGAAGATAAAAAAGATTTACTTTTTAAAAATGAAAAGGGAAAATTTGAATGGATAGTTAAAGAAATTGCTAGAATTCATAAAAGTGGACAACCTATATTAGTCTGAACTGTTTCTGTTGATAAATCAGAATATTTAAGTCAAAAATTAACTCAAGCATGAATTACTCATAATGTATTGAATGCAAAACAACATGAAAAGGAAGCTGAAATAGTTACAAATGCTGGTCAAAAATGAGCAGTAACTATAGCTACAAATATGGCCTGAAGAGGTACAGATATAAAACTTTGAGAAGGTGTAAAAGAAATTTGATGACTATATATAATTGGTACAGAAAAACATGAAACAAGAAGAATTGATAATCAATTAAGATGAAGAGCTTGAAGACAATGAGACCCTGGTACTACTCAATTTCTAGTATCACCAAATGATGATATAATGAGAATTTTTTGATGAGATAAATTATTCTCAATGTTTAACTCTTCTGTTTTTGCTAGCCTTCCTGATGATGAACCACTAGTAAATTCTTGAATGCTTACAAGAAAAATAACATCAGTCCAAAAACAAGTTGAATGACATAACTTTGATATAAGAAAACATGTATTACAATATGATGATGTTATAAATAAACATAGAGAAATTATTTATGAGAAAAGAGATAAAATATTAAATAGTGAAAATATTGAAGATGATATAAGAGAAATGATTACTCTACAAATCACAAATATAGTAAATAATAATACTAACATAAATGAAAATACAATAAATCATAAAAAAATAATAAAAGATGTAAATGATTTATTAGAAAAAGAAATAATTGATGATAAAATTGAAATAGATGATGTTATTTGAACAAAAAATAAAGATGAATTAATTGAATATATTGTAGATTTAACAATTGAAGAACTAGAAAAATATAAAAAAGAAGCTGTAAATATAGAAGACTTTTATGATTTAGAAAGAAGAATTGTATTATCAAGTATAGATGAATTATGGATGAGACATATTGATTCTATGAGTAAATTAAGAGAAGAAGTAGCTTTTGAATGATATGCTCAGAGAGACCCTCTAGTTGTATATAAAGAAAAAGCATTTTTCAAGTTTAAAGATATGATAGATGAAATAAGTTATAAAGTAGTAAAAGCTTTATTTTCTATAGATAAAAATATACAAATAGAAGAAGAAAATATAAATCTAGATAATATAAATTTAAATGATGAACAAATAGAACATCTTTTAAATCAAACTATGGAAGAAGAAAATAAAAATCCATTATTTAATAATCAAAATTCTTGAAATATAGAAGTTAAAAAAACTAAAATAAGAGTATAAAAAATGCTTAGTATATAAAAACTAAGCATTTTTTATTGTCAAAATATATTTTTTGAGTTTTTAATTAAACTATGATAAAATATAATAAATAATAATTATTAAATATAAAAATATGTTTGATCCATCTAAATTAAACCTAGATTTAGACAATCTTGATGAGAATAACTCTGAAGAAAATAAACAAGATTCTAATAAAAACCCAAACAAATCTGATTCTGATACAAAAACTAATCAAAAGCAAAATATAAAAAATGATATTTTAGAAGATATAAATAATCAAGAAAAACAAATAAAAAAAGATAGTGTTTTAAATGATTTTAATAATCCATTGTTAAAAGAAGAAGATAAAAAACAAGAAACAAATACTGAAAAACAAGATACAAATGAAAATAAAACTATTAAAAAACAATATACAAAAAAAGAAAAAAATAAAATAGAAACTCCAAAAGAAGAAAAAATAATATATGACATAAATTTAAATTCAGTAGAAACTTTAATTGCATATTTAGTTGAACATAAATATGATTTTTTAACAATTGTACCATCAGAAAATAATGTAAAAATAGATTTTTTTAGTGATAAAATATTAAGAGAAAGCAAATATATACAATACCCTATTTATTCAAAATTACTTATAAAAATAAAATCAAATGCTAAATTAAAAATTGAAGAAACAGAAAAAGATCAAGAATGAAAATGAGAAATAATTCTAAAAAATAAAACATATAAAATACTTGTAAAAACTGTTAGTTCAAATCTATGAGAAAAAATTTTCTTAAAAGCAATAGAATCACAAAAAAAACCAGTAAAAAAACAAGCTAAAAAAACATCAATTTGAAGTATTTTTTGATTTTTATGAGCAATAATATTTATTTGATTAGTTTTATGATGATCTTTTATTAGTTTTGTTGTAATGAATGCAAAAACAGTAGAAGATGTAAAATTTTTCTATAGATTATGAATTAATCTAAATGATATAAATAATTTTATAGAAACTGCTATATGAATTATATTTTCTATAATTGTATTATTTGAAATATTATCACTTATAATATTTTTATTTAAATTTTTATTTACAAAAAAAGAATTCAAAAAACAAAGAATAACTAGATGAGTTATAAGTTTTATAATATTAATAATAACTTTTATAACTGTATCTAGTTGGATGTATATAGATAAAAAAATAAAATCTCTACCAAATTGGCAAGAATTGGCATATTGAAACATACAATTACTTGATAATGATGTATTAAATGAATCAGATATGTTTAATAGAGAAGCTGCTTTATTAAAAGAAACTACAAATTTAATATGACCTATAAATATAAAATTTGATATAACAAATTTAGCAAATAGTGAAAAAGAAAAATGAATAAAAATAAATAAATATATATGGAACTTCTGATGAGATAAAGATATAATAACACTAAAACCAAGTATAATAAAAAATTTCAATGAAAAATGAAATTATAAAGTAAGACTTATGTTAGAAGAAATTGACTTACATTGAGATACTGTAGATAAAAAAATAGAAAATATTCCTAGTATTGAAATATCAAATACAGTCAAAATAACTGAAGAAAAATTAAATAATTGATGAAAAATTGTAAAATTTGATGCTAGTAATTTAAAAAATCTATGAAAAATAAATTGGTTTTTTATAACAAAAGAACAAAAATGAAAATTAAAACCTGTCTATACTTGATATAATTTCAATCCAGCAAAAGTTATTTTTGAAGATACTGTAATTTGAATGCAAATAAATAATACTGATAAACAAAATGATAATATTGATAAAATATTTATAATAAAAGCAACAAAACAAAATAACATAAAATGATCTATAAGTGAAACTGAAGACCCCCTAGATGACTTAACATATACATTTGAAGTAAAAAATATAAATTCAGATTTTTGAGATTGATTTATACAAGAATTTAAATGGCATATAGATAATATTAAAACTAAAACACTAAAAGCTGATATTGATAATTTAGAAAAAAGCTCTATATATAAAATAAAATTTAAAAAATACTGAAAACATACAATAAAAGTTGATTTAAAAGATAGTAATTGAAATATAAAAACTTTAGAAAAAATAATAGATATAAAAAAGAATATTACTCTAGATAAACCATTAGAATTTATTAATAATAATAAAATACTTGATAATATTGAATATCAAGGAAAAACACATGAATATTTTATAAAAAACTTAAAAGCTCCTACAATATTAACAATAAGTGCTAAAAATATAGAAAGTGATAATATACTTGATTATTTATACAAAGTACAATGGGATATTTGATGAGATTGAGATATTGATAGTCAATGAAAAGTACTAAAATATGATGTAAAAAAATGATGAAGTTATCAAGTAGATGTAATATATACTTTTCAAAATAAAAGAATAAAAACACAATTCAATAAATTAAAAGAAACTATATATATTGATGCTGAAACAAAAGAAAAAATACTTGATTTTAAAATAAAAAAACCTAGAGATTATGCTCCAGTAAAAGTTGTATTTGATGCATCAAATAGTTATATAAAATGAAAAAATATAACAAAATTTATTTATGATTATTGAGATTGAACTCCTCCTGATGTTAGAGATGCAATAAATCCATGACATAGATATTTAAAACCATGAAATTATACAGTAAAACTTACAGTTGTTACTAGTGATTGAAAAGAATATAGTACTAAAAAATCATTAGTATTAAAACCTCAACCTCAAAAAGCTGAAATAACATTAAGTATGAATAAAGTTCCAACTTATACTCCAATTGATTTTTCATCTAGTAAATCAACATGAGAAATAAGTAATTATTTCTGGGACTTTGGAGATTGAAAAACTTCAACTGAAGCAAACCCTAGTCATAGTTATAAAAATTCATGAACATATAATGTAAAACTAATAATAGATTATAAAAATAAAAATACATTAAGTACTCAAAAAACTATAACTGTTACTGATGAATAAAAAAAATAGTAGATTTTATCTACTATTTTTTAGCTTCATCACTAATAATTTTTTCTCACAACTTCTTTGATTTTAATATAATAGTATAATAATTTTTAAAAATTAATTTACCATTTTTATCAAAGTATTTTATTTCATATTGATTAGTTCAAACTTTTAAATTATTATAATCTGTACTAGCATGATACCTCCAAGTAATTCAATTAAAAGATTTTAAATTATATCAATCAACTTCTATTTTTCACACAACTCACATTGGAACACTTCATCTTATTGTAACAAAATTATCATAAGTTGAATAAGTTCAAGTTGTACTTGGTGAAGTAAATACAAATTTTGAAGCATCTATTTTATAATTAGTTACTTTAAATCAAGTTTTTTTATCATTTGATAATCATTTTGAATTATAAATTGTATAAACAAATTTTGAAACTAATTCTCAAGTTGTATCATATAATTTAAAAACTAAATCATTTGTTTTCTTATCAATAGAAACTCATGGTATAATAAAAGTTTTTTTATCAAAATTTATTTTTGCTATATAATCTTCTCAAATAGTAATTTTTCAAATATTATCAGATAATATTTTTCACCTTATATCAATTGAATCTGAGGATACATATGCTCAATCACTTATATTATCAAATGAAACATAATTATTAATATTTCAATTATTCATATTATTTGAATTCACAACTCATCAAGTACTTGATAATGTTCATGATGCTGAATCTATATTATTTTTATTGGAATTTAAATAATAATCTCAAGAATTTTGAATAAACCAATCTGATAATTTAAAATAATCATCTATATCTGTTTTCATATTAGATAAATCAACATCCTTATTTGATGCATCTTGAACTAATACTCAAACTTTTTGTCATTTTCAAACAATAGTACTAGCTCAAGCTAAGTTTGAAACTTCAGCCATTCAAGTCAAAACATAAACAGTTGATTCTACATCATTTTGATTTAAATTCACAACAGATCATTTTTTTATACTTACATTGGCAAATTTCATTCAAATATTTATATCATTTATAGCTTTAACCCATAAATTTGAAGATTCTAAATATAAACTACCATCCTCTTTATATTTTAAAATTCATAATTTATCTAAATTTAATTCAGCCTTTCAAGTTAAATTTGTAGAAACAGATCATTGTTTTACAATAATTTTTTCTCATTTATAAACAACTGAATTATCTTCCAATTCTTTTTTATCACCAGAAGGATATTCATCTGAAGCTTTTGTATTATCTCAATTAAATCAAATAACTAATCAATCTACTTGTTTTTGAATATCTGATTGTGAAGAATTTATATTATTTTTAGTTTTATCATTATTACCTGAAAAAACACTATAAATAATTATCAAAATTAAAAATAATGCTAACAAAGGAACAGCATAATCCTTTAATGGTTTAGGAATTGAAGAATTTCATCTTCATCTTCTATATTCTGTCATATGTTATTTATTTAAAAAATATTTATACTTAGCTTAAATATATATATTTTTTAACATTTTTCAAATAAATTGTTCAAATTTTGTTAACAAAGTATTTTTTAAAAACTTTACTTTTTATATTTATTATCTAAAATCCATAAAAATTATTTTATATAAAAATATAATGGCAAATTTAGAAAAAAGATTATTAAAAAAATTATGAAAAGCAATATTTGATTTTGATATGTTTCAAGACTGAGAAACTATTTTAATTTGAGTATCATGATGAAAAGATTCTATGGTCTTATGATATTTACTTAGTGAATTTTTTAAATTTTCAAAAGTAAAAGTAAAAATGAAAGCAATTTATATGTATAAAGATTTTTTAATTGATTGTGATATAAACTTTTTAGAAAAGAAAAAGTATTATGAAGAAGTTTTAAATATACCACTTGAAAAAGTAATTGTAAAGCTACCTGAAGATTCAAAAGTAAATGATTGACTTGGATTATCTTGCCAATGGTGTGCTTATGCTAGAAGAATTTCTATGTTTAAATTATGTGAAAAATATAAAGCAACCAAAATAGTTTACTGACATCATCTTGATGATATAGTTGTTACAGCTTATATGAATATGATAGAATGAAGAAACCTAAAAATAATGCCACCAAAAAATAAAATGAAAGTTTGAGATATTACTTTCATAAGACCTATGGCCTATATTAGAGAAAAAGATATCAAAAATTTTGCTGATATAAAAAAAATTCCATATTCAAGCTGTAATTGTCCAGTAGGTACAGATTGAAATAGAAATAAAATAAAACATGATATAATTTGGGCAAATGAAAAAATAATCCCAAAATATACAGAAAATATTTTCTGGGCTTTTATAAAAGACTTTCAAGAAAAATATAAAAAAACATGATATAATATGTAAAAAGACCAATAGATTTTTCAATCCTTGGTCTTTTTTATTTCATAATAACTTCCCCCTCTTCTTTTCAAGTCTTTATATCATGACTTGTAATTTTTTCATTACTTATAGCAAATACATTGTTACCTATCCATAAAGCTCTTTTTATAAATTCATTTCTAAATTTCCAAGTATTTGAAGCTATATAAGATCAAATAGGAGTATCTGCAAAACAATATTCAGGAACATATGAAGTTGTTTTTGGTGGACAATATTCAGTACCATCAAGTAATTTTCTACATTTAGTTTCTTCTTGTGGTTTTATATATCTTTCACAATCTTTTTTCCTTTTAGCTTCCATTCAAGAAGTATCTATATGTGAAATCTTATATTTTTCTTCTATTCAAGAAGTATCTATTTTTATAGCATCCAATCATTGGAAAAAATCTATATGTTTATAAGAATCTTTAGATTCATTTTTATATAAAGTAACTGGAAGTAATAATAAATTTTCATTTTTATTCCATATAAACATTCTAGGATTATTCATTGCTTCAGTATAACTTCAAGCATCTCATAAAACAAGTGATTGTAATTGTTTTACTTCTATATAATCTTTATTGTTATCTTCTGATTTTTTAGGAAATTCACATTTTTGTATACATTGCATTGTACATATTTCTGCTCAAGGCTTACAAGCTGAAGCACAAGGATTTTTCACACAATAAGAAGGACAATTATCATAACTAAATCAACTACAATTTATTTTCCTAGGAAGAATATTTAAAGTTGATTTTACTTTTTTATCATAATTTATCTCATATAAATCTATTTTTAATCATCAATTTCTAGTTCCTCCCCATTTATTTTGATAGGTATTATATCCTAAACCTATTAAATGATTTTCATCATATGGATGTAAATACCTACTATAACCAGGTATTTTTAACTCACCTATTACTTTTGGATTTTTTTGATTTTTTAAATCAACAACAAAAAGTGGATCTATTTGTTTAAAAGTAACTAAAAATAATTTATCTCACATAAATCTTGATGATTGAAAAGTCTCTCAAACTCAGATATTTTTTAAGCTTGAATATAAATTAAGATTTTTATCTAAAATATATAAATCAGAATGTGATTTATTATCTGAACTATCCCATCTGTTTGAACTTGTAACTATCCTAAAATAATTATCTTTCTCATCCATACTATATTGATTTAAAGGTCTTCAAGGAATAATATTTGAAGTTTTATAATCAATATTATCTTTATCTATAGATAGTTTATGGATTAAAGTATTTGTAGTTCATCAATAGTAAAATGGCATTATACATCTTTGATTTACTCAACATCTAAAATTATAAGGAGTATAAATATTTTGTGTTAAATATAAATTTGATTTACTCATATATAAATCAGATGTATTTCAAGCTATAACTTTTGTTTTTGCTGATTTTGAAGTATCAGATAAATTAATTGTAGTTATTATATTGTAACTTGGACTGAAATTATATTTTTTTAGAGTTTCTTCATCTGGTAGTATATACTCTATATCACTACATTTTGCTATATTTCAAGCTGTAACTTTATATGGTAAAAGTTTTCATTTTATTTTTAAATTTGCTTCCCTAATATCTGAAATTTTAGAAATATCAAGTTTTTTAGGCAAAATAGAATTTGCTGTTATCTTTATATCATTTTCAGATTTAAAGCTATAATATGGAAAATTAAAATAATTAGTAGAAATAACATATAAATAATCCCCTATTTTTCTTGATTTTGATAATCTACCATCTGATATAAAAATCTTATCTAACTTTATTTTTGATTTATCTTTTATATCAAAAACTACAACATAAGTTTTATCAGATCTATTTATATAATATCATTTAAATACCCTATTTGAATAACCTGAAGACAATATAACTAATTTATTATTATCAACATATAGTACAGGATTATAGAAATAACTTGGTAATTTTAATTTTCTTATTACAACTAAATCCTTAGGATTTTTTGTATCAATAATATAAATATATTTTTTTTCAGAATTATAATAATATATATAATTCCCATCTGTTTTTACAATATCACTCTCATCTACTCAAGATACTTGAGTATTTGTTTTACTATAATCACTTTTTGTTGTATTTGCTTCTGAAATAGAGTTTGACTTCAACATAGGTTTTCATTCTACTACATCTGATGCAATATCAACTCCTCTATATAAAGGAACTATTCATCATCAAAATCTATTTTTGTTATTTTTCCAATAAGACTTTATATAATCTGACATAACTTTTTGCATATCATCACAAGATTTAAAAGTTTTCAATTTAAAGTCAACTTGTAAATTTTTAACATTTTGATCTTTATTTAATTCTTTTATAATAGAATCATCTTCAACTGCTGCAAAAGTTGTTGAAAATAACAAAAAAGATAAAAGTATAGAAAATATAGTTTTCATAAAATATTTTATTAAAAAATAGTACTATTATAATAGTACTATTTTTAGTAATTCAAAATAAAAAATATGTTTTTTATGTGAAGATTTTAATTATAATTTAATAATTCATATATATTTCATTTTTCATCTTCAATTTCTACTTTTTTATCTTTTCTAAAAATTTTAGAAATATTAAAATCAATATTTTTTAATAATCTAACTTTTTTCTTTTTTATATCATAATAAACAATTAAATTTCATTTTATATTTCATAATCATAAATTTTGTTTTAATATATTATCATTATTTCTTAAAATTCATATATAATCTCAATTATCAAGATATATAAAATCATAAAACATATTAAAAAAAGTTATTTTTTTTGTATTTATATCAAAAATAAAACTTCATTTTTTAGTGACAAATAATAGTTTATTATCAAATATCTTTTTTACATAATTTGTATCAATATTTAATTTTATTTTTTGTATACTATAGTAAATAGTATTTATTATATAATTATTTTTTCATATTTTTAAAAAATAATTATTATCTAAACCTATAACCTTTGATATAGATATAGCTTCTTTATTTTCTCATTTTTCAAAATCAACTATTCATAAAAACTTATTATTTAAATAAATATTTAATTTATTATCATCAGTTTTTTTAAAAAAGAATTCTTTATTATATACTTTTAATACTAAAAAATTATCATGTTTTTGTTTTATTAATTTTATTCTTTCTTCCCTTGTTAATTTTTTATCTAAATTTAAATCATTTATATTTCCTATATTTATCAATTTTACTTCTTTAGTTAAAACAAATTTTATATTTGTTTTAATCTTTGGATTAAATTTAAAATAAAAAGTATTATAGTTATCTTTACTTACAGTTACATCATAATTAAATGGAGATATTTTTTCTAAAATACATGGGTTCTTATCACAATTAAAATCATATTTTTTTCATATACTTTTTGCATATAAAGAAACTTTATATGGTATATTATCTGAATTTAAGCTTACTGTATATAAACTAAAAACAAATAAATATAAATACATAAAATATCAAGACAAAATTATTCATAACAATAATAATATTCAAAGAGTTCTATTTGACAAACTATCATAAAAATGTTTCAATTTATAATATATATTTCTTATTCACATAAATATTATTTATTTAATAAAGCTGATTTTAAAGTATTTTTCATTAACATTGCTACTGTCATAGCTCATACTCAACCTGGAACTGGAGTTATTATACATCACTTTTTATCAATTTCTTGAGTATCACAATCTCAATAAATTTTTCAATCAATAACTGTAAATCATACATCAATAATTAAACTTCATTTTTTAACCATATCAGAAGTTAAAAGTCATGGTTTTCATACTGCCATTACAATAATATCAGCATCTTTAGTATATTTTGAAATATCCAAAGTCTTACTATTACAACTAGTTACTGTACATCATTTATTTATTAGTAAAGTAGTTGCTGGTTTTCAAACAATATTACTTCTTCAAACTACAACTGCTTTTTTTCAATTAAAATCAATATTAAAATCATTTAATATTTCTATAATTCAAGCTGGAGTACATGGAACAAATCAAGATTCATCTCAAATCAAAAGTTTTCATTGATTTTCTGGATGAAATCAATCTACATCTTTTTTAGGGTCTATTAAATCTATAATTTTTATTTCATTTATATGTTTAGCTAAAGGAAGTTGAACTATGTATCATGATACATTATCATCTTTATTTAATTTATTAATTATAGTTTCCAACTCTTCTTGAGAAATATTTTCATCCAAATGTACTAATTCATAATCAATTCAGCAATACTCTGCCCATTTGTGTTTTTGTGCAACATATCTTAAACTAGCTGAATTATTTCATACCAAAATTACTACCAATTTTGGTTTATTCTCCATTTTTTCTACTTGATTTTTTATATCATCATATATTTTTTGTGCTATTTCTCTTCAATTTATAAGCATAAAATTTATTTAAAAAATATTTTTATAACATTATATTTAAAAAAGAAAAAATAAAAAGAAGATTTCTAATCTTCTTTCCTAACTTTCCAAATATCCTCAAAGATATTTTTATAAAGTTCTATATACTCTTTTTTTCTAGGAGGATTAAATGATTTATCACTATCCAATTTTTCAATATAACTTGATATTTTTTCAAAATTTTGTTCTCTAGTAAAAAACATTAATACAATAACTTCAGAAAGTATTTTACTTTTATCAATAATTCTTTCATTAAATTTTTCTTTATTATTTGTTTTACTTAAATTCAATTCATATCATCAAGCAACTTTTCTATGATTAAGTATATTTTTTAATTTATCAAAAAATATAACATTTTTATATCAAGATATAAAGTTAAAAGCACTTTTTAAATCTTCTGTAAATACTCAATATTTTTTTCAAATAAGCATTAATTTTTCTAAAGAATTTTCTTTTTGTTTATCTACTAATCTATATGGTTTTTCTTCAACTGTTGATAATCTATCAATATAATTATTAATTATCATCTCATCATTTGCATATCTTGTACTTGTAGAATCAGCATTTTCTTCAATATAAACTTCATTATCACTTAAATTTTTATCAACAATTACTGATTTTCAAAAATCAATTATTGTTGGAATATATAATCAATCTTCAGATTGTGTTAAAATAATATTTCTAGTATTATTTCAAATATCTCTATGATATAATCAATTATTATGCATTTCTCTTATGAATTGTCAAAGATTTTTACTTAAAAATAAAGCTTGTGTTGTTGATAAAAATCATAATCATTTAAAATCCTCTCTATTTACAATATCAAATAAAAATTTATTTATTTTTAATCATCACATATCCATTATTGAGTCAATACTAATATTTAAGACTCATTGATCTTTTAATAATCAATAAAGATATTTTAATATATTTTCTCCATCTTCATCAGTTTCTATATTTATTTCTTCTAAATATCATTCATCATTTCAAAGAATATTTTTTATATCATTTATATCAAGTTTATCAAAATCTTGCCTTGTTAAATCTCATATTTTTTTATTTTCAAGCATAGTATAAAAAATATGATAAAAATCTTTTTGAGCATCTATATCTTTTATTTTTTCTCAATATTTAATTGTTTCATTTTTTAATATTGATTCTATAATCATTAAATATAAAGTCTTTCATTTTATATATTCCATTAAAATATATTCTTCTCCATCTTTATTAAAATGATGAAATAATGCAGGAATATGAACATTATTATCTATTTGTTTTTGCTTTAATAAAAATTCTATTTCTTTAGCTTTACTATGAATGTCAAATTCTTCTAAAGAAGTTCATTTATATTTTCTTTTTACAACTAAAACATCTTCTTGTTTTCAAGGAATATGCATTTTATAAATTTTTGCTTCTGTTCAAGAAGCAAATTCTCTAGGATTTGTTTCTAAAAATTTTAAAACCTCTCATTGTAATTCTTCTAATTTCAAATCTCATATTATTTCTAAAATCTCTCTTTGTTTATATTTATCAATAAAATTAGCATCAGAAAAAGTTTTTACAGTTTGTTTTATTATATCTCAAATAGATACTCAACTTTCTTGTGCTAATTTTTTTATTTTATCATGTATATCAGATACCATTAAAATATCTATATCATGATTTTGTTCATTATTTTCAGATGATTTATTTGAATCATTATCCATGATTATATTTTTTATTTATATTTTTAGTAATTATATCATATTTAACCCAAAAAACAAAAAAAATGAGATTTACTCATTTTTTATATTTCTCCTCTAAATTTCATTGCATCTAAAACTCTTTTCATAGAAATTATATAAGCTGCACTTCTAAAACTGCAATTATAATATTTTGATATATCATATACATCATTTGCAGCTTTTGTTATTTTTTTATATAATTTTGAATCAACCTCAGATTCATCCCAATAAAAGTTTGTATTATTTTGTACTTGCTCAAAATATGAAACCATTACTCAACCTGAATTAGCTAAAATATCAGGAATTACTTTTATATTTTTTTCTTCTAAAATTTCATCTGCTTCTGGTGTAATAGGACCATTTGCAAGTTCTAATATAATCCCTGCTTTTACTCTTGATGCATTTTCTAAAGTAATTTGATTTTCTAAAGCAGCTGGAATTAAAATGTCAACATCAAGTTCTAAAATATCCATTGGATTTTGTAATTTTTCAGCTTTTTCATAAGAAATAACTGATTTTCTTTGTGCTTTTATTTTTGATACTTCTCAAACATTTAATCAATTTTTATTATAAATTGCTCATTTACTATCTGATACAGCAACAACTTTTGCTCATAATTCAGTTAATAATTCAACCATAGTTAATCAAGCATTTCAAGCTCATTGAATAGCTATAGTCTTTCAAACAATTTTCATATCAAGTTGTTCAAGTATAGTTTGTAAAACATAAACTCATCCTTGAGCTGTTGCTTTTCATCTTCATAAACTTCAACCAACTTCAAGTGGTTTTCAAGTAAAAGAGCCAGGAGAATATTCTCATACCAACTCTGAATATTCATCCATCATCCATGCCATTATTTGTGGATTTGTATTTACATCTGGAGCAGGAACATCAGTTTCAGGTCAAATATATTTATATAAAGCTCTCACATATCATCTAGATAAAGATTCTAATTCTCTAGATGATAACTCTTTAGGATTAACTATAATACCTCATTTCCCTCATCAAAGTGGAATATCAACAACTGCACATTTAAAAGTCATCCACATAGATAATGCTTTTACTTCTGATTTTGTAACATCTTGATGAAATCTAATTCATCATTTAAATGGTCACCTTGAATTATTATGTTGTGCCCTATATCAAGTAAAAATCTTAACTGTTCAATCATCCATTTTTACTGGAATATTTACTTCTAAAATTCTTTTAGGATTTGATATTATAGTAAATTTATTGTTATCTTTCTCACAATCATCAAATAAACTACAAGCTTTTTTTAATTGTTTTTGAGCATTTTTAAATGCATCTAAATTTTGTACTTCCATTTTTAGTTATTTATTATTAATAAAATTATATTATATTTAACTATATGAATTTAAAATGAATAATAAAGAAATTATTCTATTATATCTTTTATTATTTTTGTAAATTTTCAAGTTAATTTTTCTCTTTTTAAATCTAATCTTATATCCTCTAAATATTTATCTTTTTCTTCTTTAGTTCTTTTTCTCATATGATCATAAAGTTCAAATTGTTTTAATTCAACCCCAAAAACTCATAATATATAAATTTCTATGTATTTTTTTAAATACATAGGACATAAGTAATTATTATAAATATATTTAAATCAATCACAACTAGTAAAAATTTTAGCTGTTTTTCAAGCTAATAACTTCAAAGGAACTGAATGTCATTTTTGAAATTTATAAGCAAAACCTGCTCCAAAATTTGTATCTATAAAATTTTTCATTATAGCAGGCATATTTCCCCACCAAATAGGAAAAATAAAAACAAGTTCATCAGAATCTTTTATAAGTTTCTGAAATTTTTCTCTATTTGGATCTGGATTTAATATTTTCATATCTTCAAACTCTAAATTGGGCTGAAAATTTTTTTTATCATATAAATCCAAAATATCTATTTTATCTCAATTTTTAATTGATTCTTCTTCATATTTATGAGCTAATTCCCATAAAAATCATTTTTTACTAGGCTGTGATATAATTATAAGTTTTTTCATAATTTATATTTTATTTTTTAGGTTGATCTTCTTTACCAATTCTAGCAACTCTATATTCTCAAGTTTCTAAATCAAGTTTATAAATATTGAACTCTGTATCAAGATTAAATTTTTCATCTCTTACAGCAAAATTTTGACTTACTGAACCTTTTGGAGAATGATTTCTATGAAAAACTCATTCTGGCCATCATAAAATTGCTGGTCAATTATAAATAATTTCTCAATTCAATTTTACTTTTTCATGAGATATTTCAAAAACTTCTATATCTTTAGTCTTTGAATTATATAATTCAACAGTTCTTTCTCAACAAAGAGTAATCAAATTATCTTCTTGTCCAGGGTGCATATACCAAACATCATAATCTCAATTTGGAAGACTTGGAGATCTAGCTCCTGGCTCATGTGTTACTATATCAATACCATTTATTTCTCTAAATAAAGGAAAAGCATCAAACTCAACCTTTGTTGTTTCCCTTAATTTTTTTATGGGAATAATATACCAAACTCATTGTTCACTTTTTACAATAGATTCTTTTTCTTGACTTAAATATTTTGTCATAATTAATAATAAAAAAAATAAACTATATAAATTATAGCTTATTTTTATTTTTAAAACAAAATTTTTCTACTTTATTTCAAACTTTTTTCTGATTATATTATTTCATGCTTCATAGGCTTTTTTAAAAATATCTTTTTTATCATCTGCAATATAAGGTAAAAACTTCTTTTCAAAGTCTTTTCTCATAGAAATAACTTCATTCATTTTTTCATCAAAAGTTCAAGTTTTATTTGCTTGTAATAAAATAGTTTTTATTTTTATTATTTCCTTTTTTCTTTCATCTAAAAGACTTAAAACTTTTTGTTGTTCATCTTTTGTTAAATCTGTTTTTAAATACTTATACATAGCTCAAGCTTTTTGCTCAAAATTTTCTGGTTTTAATACTGTATGTATTTGTTTTTCAGTTTTTACATTTATTTTATTTTCATTATTTACTACTTGTTTTCAACATGAACTAACTAATAAAACAAATATAACTGTTATAAATATTTTTTTCATCTTTCTTATTCTTTTTTTAAATTCTAATAATTTTAATGAAGCTTATTATATAAATTCACTTTATTTTTGCAATATTTTATATCTCAATATTTTTATAATGGACTATTTTATAAGACTTATCTCATTTTAAAATAGTTATTGCATCAAATCTAATATTTTCAAAATCATATTGATTTTTGGCTAAATAAAATTCTGCAGTTTTCTTACATTTTGAAAGCTTATATTTTGTAATAGCTTCTTCAGGTAATCAATACTTAAGATTATTTCTATATTTTACTTCTATAAAAATAATTTTATTTTCATGTTTTGTAATAATATCAATCTCTCAAAATCTAGAAAATTTAAAATTTGTTTCAAGAATTTTATATCAATGTTTCTGTAAATATTTTATTGCTATTATTTCTCCAATATCTCAAATCTTAGTTGTATTTTTCATGAAATTATAATATTTTATCTAAAATCTCTTTATTTATCTCTTCTATAGCTTTCATATTTCAATTTTCTTCACAATCTATTTTTATCCAATTATCAAATTTATCTACTACATCCATTGCTGCATCCCAAGCATTCTTTAAATGATTTTTATCTTCTTCATGTAAATCCATTTTTTTTCAATTTTTTAAATATTCTCTTTGCTCCTTTTTCAAAACAAGTTTTTGACTCATATCTGGAGAAACATTTAAAAAAATTGTTAAATCTGGTTTATTTATTTTAAAAATATTATATTCTAAATCATATAACCAATCTAAAAATTCTTGTCTTTGATTTTTATCTTGTATTTTTCAAGCTTGATGAATCATAGAAGCTGAAACATACCTATTTGAAATTATAAAATCATAGTTTTTTAAATCTTTTTTTATATTAAAACTATCATCAAATCTATCAATAGCATAAAAAATACTAGCAGCTTTTGCTGAAACATCTTTTCAATATTCTCAATTTAAATACTTTTCTACTGCAAAAGCTGATTTTTCTCAATATCTTGGATAATCAAGAGTTTTAACTTTTTTTCACATTTTCTTTAAATTCTCTTCAAGTAGTTTTACTTGAGTTCATTTACCTGATCAATCTATTCAATCAATAACTACAAACATAAATATTTTTTTATAAATTATATAATATATAATTTAGGAATTTTTGATTTTTTGTAAAGAATAAAAAAATATGTTAATATATAAGTAATATTATAATATCACAAATAAAATATGGGAAATATTAATATAAGCTATTCTGATTTTGAAGAAAAAAATCAAATTAATGATATACTAAATAAAATATATGATTTTATTTGAGAAAATAGAAAAACAGAAGAATCAAAACTATATAAACAAATATTAGTAGACAAAATAAATGAATTAAATAATAATGATAAATCAAAAATAAAAGATTATATATATCAACAAAGTCAAAGAGAAACAAGTAGAGATAATAAACTACAACTTTTAGAACTATATGCAACTATTGAAAATAATTCTAAAATTGAAACTAATGAATATCAAAATCTAGATTTTGATGTAATTTGATGAACTATAGATTGAAAATATAAAATAGAAGAAAGCCAAATAAGAAATTTATGAAATTGAAAATACTTAATAAAAATTGAAAGCATAAAAAGACAAAATAAATTTATAAACTATAGAAGAAATAGTAAAATAGAAATAAAATACAATCCTAGGAACTGAGTTATTAGATACAATGATTGATATTGAAATTATAGGATAGCTAGCATAGATCATAAATATGAAACAAGATTCAATATAAATAGAAATAATTTATGACCTTATGAAAATATAAATTGAACAATTTATAAAAAATGAACTATAGTTCCTTTAAAACTAAGAGTTAGGTGACAAAATATAAAATTAATTTTAAAATTTTAATATGAACAATATTCCTGAAAATATAATTATTAATATTGATAAATATATAGAAGAAAATGATTGGAAAATCTGGATAAATTATAAAGAAGATATTAAAAATAATTCATTAAAACTTGAAAAAATAATTTATAATGAACTTATAAATTATATATATGAAAAAAAAGAAAGTGTAGTCTGAGAAAATAAATTAAAAATTTTTGAACTTTATGCTATGCTTGTAAACAATAAAATTAACTTATAGAACAAAGATATAAAAAGTAAAGTTATTTTTATAAAAAATATTATAAAAATATGATAAAATTATCTTAGATTTAAAAATAAAAATAAAAAAATGAAAAATATTTGAAGATTACCAGAAAAAATTTTAGCAGCACATCAAACTGCAAGTTTAAAATTAACTCCTATATGTTGTGAAACAATAGAGAATTATAAAAATACATTTGACTGAATTATAAGACAAAGACATTCAACTACTTTAAAAAATATGCAAGAAAATATTTGAGAATCAAAAAAAGATTTCAATATAACTTGATGAAATATTTGTTTATTATGTTGAGTTACAAAAATAGAAAATACAAATATATGAAATGATAGGAGATATAAAATAAACCCCTTAAATGATATAACTTTCTTATGAAATAATAAATACAAAATATCTATAAAATGAGAAAAATATTGATTACCTTGAGTTTTAAATAATCCTGATATAAATATTTTTTTTGAATATGATTCAAAAAATTGAATTATAAATTATAATACTTGAAAACAAAAATGAAGTATTATAATAAGTAAACAAAACATAATAAATAAAAATACTTTTAAATCAGATAGAATAGTAAAAACTAAAATAAAATTTAGAGCATATAATAAAGATATAGAATTATTTTTAGATTTTCCATTAAAAAATCCATCTAATAATAGAAATTACAAAGAAGAAAAACAAGTTGCATAAAGATTTAACATAAAGTGTTAAATCTTTTTTCTTTACAAAGTTTTTTTTTCTTTTAAACTAAATATAAATATAAAATTAATCTAAAAATCAAAATGTGAATTGTTGAAGAACTTGAAAGCTCCATAGATATAGTTGATTTAGTATCAAAATATACAAAATTGAAAAAATCTTGAGCAAATTATAAAGCAGTTTGTCCATTCCCTGGTCATAATGAAAAAACTCCAAGTTTTATGGTAAGTCCAGCTAAACAACTTGCCTATTGTTTTGGTTGTCATAAATGATGATGAGCCTTAAAATTTATAATGGATATAGAAAATATAGAATTTAAAGAAGCATTAAATATACTAGCTGCTCATGCATGAAAAAAACTTGAATGATTCAATCCTGAAAAAAATAAAATACAAAAAAATATGTATTCTCTCTATAAAGATGCAACAAATTATTATAAAAATTCTTTAAAAAATAATCCTGAAATAATAAAATATCTATATGAAAGATGATTAAAAAATGAAGATATAGAAAGATTTAATTTTTGATATTCTGATTCTTGAGTTTGATTATATAATTATTTAAAAGAAAAATGATATGAAGATAAAATAATTTTTGATTCAAAAATATTTGTTGATATAAAAAATAGAAAAGATAAATTTATATGAAGAATTATATTTCCTATCCAAAACCTTAGATGAGATTTTGTTGCTTTTACAGCAAGAATAGTATGAAAATGAGAACCAAAATATTTAAACAGCCCTGCAACTCCTTGGTTTGATAAATCATCTATATTATATTGATTATATCAAGCAAAATCAGAAATAGTAAAAAAAAATTTCATAATAATTACTGAATGACAAATGGATACTATTTCTATGCAATCTCATTGATTTCTAAATACAGTTGCTGTTTCATGAACAGCTCTTACAGAAAAACATATAACAATAATAAAAAGACTTACTCATAAAATATATTTATGTTTTGATTGAGATTCAGCATGAAATAAAGCAACAAAATTAGCTTTAGAAACACTAAAAAATAATGAATTAGAGGTGAAAATAATAAATCTTGAAAATTGAAAAGATCCAGATGATATATTAAAATCATGAGAAGATTTTCAAAAATATATTGATAATGCTCTTTCTCCTGTATGATATTATATAGAAAAATCAGATTTTAATATAAACAGTATAGAAGATAAAAAGAAATTATTAATAGAATTATTAAATATAATAAAATCTTTCTCTGATCCAATAGAAAAAGATTTTTACCTAAAAGAAATTTCAGAAAAACTAAATCTAAGTGAAACATTAGTTTATGATGCTTTTAATAGATTAAAAATCAATTTTAAAAAAGAAACTAAAGTAACTAAATCATATTTTTCATCAGAAGATTTAGCAATATGATATTTACTTTTATGAATAGAAAAATATAATAATTTTATAAAAGAAAATATTATATTTAAATGATGAATAGATAAGGATTTAGAAAAATTACTAGAAAATATATCACAATTAGAAGTATTCCCTCTAGAAAAAAAAGAAAAATACAAAGCTATATCTATGAAGATAGAATCAGACAATCAAGAAAAAACTCCTGAACACATACAAGAGGAATTAAATAAAATAATTCAAAAAATAAATTTTGAGTCTTATAAAAAAATAAGTGAAAAATTAAAAGAAAAAATGAACTCTTGAGATGATAATGCCTTTTTAGAATATACAAAAATAATTCAACTAGCAAAACAATATTGAATAAAATAAAAACTGATTTTAAAATCAGTTTTTATTTTTATCCAAAAAGTTTTTCAAAAATTCATTTATGGTTATTTACATTTATCTTTTTTTCTTTTGCTATTTCAAGATAAAGTTCTTTTTCTTTTTTTGATAGTTTTTTAGGAATTTTTATATTTACAGTTATATATAAATCTCATTTACTATCTTTATCAATATATTTAACTCAATCTCAAGAAATTTTTATAACTGTTGCATGCTGAGTTCAAGAAGATATATCAATAGTTCTTTTTCAAATAATTGGAATATTTATTTCTTTTTTAGTTCATAGTACTGCTTCAACTACATCAACTTCAATTTCATAATATAAATCTACTCATCTTCTTTTTAATCCTTTTTCTTCAGTATTTACTCTAAATTTTACATATAAATCACCTGAAATATTTGTTCATATTCCATCATTTCATTCTCATTCTAATTTGATAACCATTCAATTATCAATTCAAGCTGGAATATCAAGTTCTATATCTTTAATTTCTTGTACCCTCTTTTTTCAATTACATTTTTTACAAACTTTCTCAAATATTTCTCCTGTTCAACTACATTTTTCACATTCTGCTGTTTGTTGAACTACTCAAAATAAACTTTGTTTTGTATAAGTAACATATCAACTTCAATGACAATCAGGACAAGTTTTCTTTCCTTCTCATCATTCTCAATTACAATCAGGACATTTTACATATTTATTTAATGAAATTTTTTCTTTTCATCAATAAATACTAGTTTTTAAATCTATTTGTATTATTTTTTCTAAATCTTCCCCTCTAGATTCTTTTGGCCTTGCTCTATGAGTAGATCAAAATCATGAACCTCAACCAAAAAATTGCTCAAAAATATCTCATAAATCAACATCTACTCATCAACTATAAGCTCATCAAAAACCTCAAGCTCATCATGTAGAACCAAACATATCATATTGTTTTCTTTTTTGTTCATCTGATAATACTTGATATGCCTCATTTATTTTTTTAAATTTTTCTTCAGAATCTTTATCACCCTTATTCCTATCTGGATGATATTTCATTGCTAACTTTCTGTATGCTTTTTTTATTTCTTCAGTTGTAGCTGTTTTTTCAATTTCCAAAATACTATAATATTCTAATTCCATATCTTTTTATAAATATTATCAAATAATAAAATTACTAGATAATTATATAAAAAAACAAAAAAAGTAAATATTTTATAAATCAAAAAAGATATGCAACAACAATTGGTGAAAGGAGGAAACCAATTTGCCGTTACATACCTTACAAATAATTTTATTATATATTGAAAAAAAAAGCAAATATTTTATACTATTTTTATTAATAATAAATAATTTTCTATGTATTTAGTTAACCTATCACAAGATAAATCAAAACTATCCCCTTATATATCAAATACTTTATTAAGCCAAATAGAAAAAAATCTAAGAAATAATAAAAAAATAATATTGTATCTAAATAAAAGATGAGAATTTTCAAGTCTTATCTGTGAGTCTTGTAATTATTTTTATAAATGTCCAAATTGTGATACTTCCCTAGTTATTCATAATTATTCAACTAAATTAATATGTCATATATGTAATTATTCTGAAAATATACCAAAAACTTGTAAAAAATGTTGAAGTAAAAATTTAAAAGCTATATGAGTAGGAACTCAACAAATAGAAAATTCTTTAAAATCATATTTTAAAAATACAAAAATATACAGAATGGACCTTGATATAGTAAAAAATAAAAAACAAAAACTGGAAGCTTTACAAAATCTAGAAAATGCTCAAATAATTATATGAACAAAAATGATTACAACTTGATTTGATTTTAAAAATATATGACTTATATGAATTATTTTAATAGAACAAGAATTAACTATTCCAGAATATAACACAGAAGAAAAGGCATATACAAATATAAAACAAATCATATGAAGAGGTTCAAGATTATGAGAAAAAACAAAAACAATTATACAAACTTTTATCCCTGAAAATGAAACTATAAAAATGATTATAGAAAGTAATTACAAAGATTATTTTTTAAAAACATTAACTGAAAGAAAAATTTTTAATTATCCTCCTTATACTGAACTTGCAATTTTAGAATATAGACATAAAGATGAAAATAAATCTTTTAATTTTATAAATAATCTAAATAAAAAATTAATAGAATTAAATACCCAAAATAAAATAGAAATTATTTTAAATCCTCAAGCTAGAAAAAAATATAATCAATATCATTACAAAATAATCTTAAAATGAAAAGATTTAAGATTATTTTTAGAAAATATAAAAACTGAAATACTAAAAAATAGTAATTTAAGTTTAAAATTTGAATAGATTAAAAACATAATATTAGGATTTAAAAATAAAATTTTTAAATCCTTTTTTTAATTATTAATTATAATAATATACTTTTTAACATCAAAAAAAAGATTCACTTGAAAATAAAGAAATTTTTAGTAAAAATAGTATAAATACTATTACTTTTTAAAAAGATAAAAGATATGAAATTCAAGGTAAAAACTAGTGAATTAAAAAAATGACTTGATATAGTAAATCATGCAACAGCATCAATTACAACAACACCTATTTTAGAAAATATTTTAATCAAAGTAAATTTTGATAATGTTGTTTTAATTTCAAATAATTTAGAAACAGCTATAGAATATATAATAAAAGAAGAATTGAATATTATTTCTGAATGATCTTTTTGTATTCCTTCAAAACTTTTTACTAGTTATATAAATTTATTATCTGATGATCAAGTAGAACTTGAATTAACAAATGATGAAAGTATAGAAATAAAGACTGATTCATGAAAAATTAAAATAAAATGAATTGAAGCTGATGAATTTCCTCTTGTTCCAACTATAAGAGAAGAAACATCTATGACTTTAAATTCAAATATATTAAAAAAAGCAATAGAAAAAACATTATTTTCAGCTGCAGAATGAAATATAAGACCTACACTTGCATGAATATTATTCAATATATCACAAGATAAAGCAATATTTGCTTCTACTGATAGTCTTAGACTAAGTGAATATAAAACAACTTTGGAAAATTCAAGTATATTCAATTTTTCTCAAATAGTACCAAGCAAAACAGCTTCAGAAATAAAATCAATTCTAAAAGACAATGAAGAATTAAAAATAATTTCATGAGATTCTCAAATAGCTTTTTTCTTTTGAAATACTAAATTTTATAGTAGATTATTAAATGGTAAATTTCCAGATTATAAAAATTTCTTTCCAACTAGTTGGTCTACAAAATCTGAAATAAATAGAATTGATTTAATTCAAGCTCTTAAAAAAATTAATTTAATAAGTAAAGAAAATAACTACTCTATTAAAATGAGTTTTTCAGGTGAAGTATGAATAACTATTGAAAGCTCTGAAACTCAAATCTGAGAATGAGAAGTTCAATTAACTTGAGCTGTAGAAGGAGAAGATAATGTTATAGGTATAAACTCAACTTTCTTAATAGAAGCTCTTCATGCTATAGAAACTACACATGTATCTATAAGTTTTGAATCTCCTCTATCTCCTATACTAATAACTCCATTGAAAGACCCAGAAAAAAATAATTCAAATGATGATTTCAAACATATAATAATGCCTTTGAAAATATAAAAAAGATGATTACTCATCTTTTTTTATTTATTATAATTTCTTACTTCCTCCATGTGTTTATAATACTATCAACTACTTTTACTCTATCAGTTCTCCAAGTATTTTTTTCTATGTCATAAAATTTTTGATCTGCATTTATATCATTTGGTATATTATACTTTTTTAGTACTGATTCAAAATAACTAGCAAATATAACTTGTTCTTCAATAGAATAATTATTATCTCCTCAATCATCTGTATGATTATAATTTCAAGGCATCCATGCTCAAAACCAAATTTTTATATTATTTTTTTGTTGCCAATCATAAGCTATTTTAATTCTATCTTCAATCTTTTGTTTCTCTTCAACACTTCAATTTCAATTCCAAGTAATTCTTTTTCAAGTACTATTTGTCTTTCTAAAAGGTCATGCTGCTAAAAAATGAAATTCAGCCATTAAATTTTTATCATTCAATTTTTTAAAAATTAAAATTAAATCTTGTAAATATTCAGGATTTGCTAGATGATTTGGAGCTAGAAATATAATTCTATTTTTATTATTTCATCAAGTATTTCTAATTATAGGAACTACTTTTTCATAAAATTTATACAACATATCATTATGATTTTTTAAATTTTTTCAAGGTTCTATAATCAAATCAAATGAAACTTTATAACTTTCATCTTTCAAAGTTTCAGCAACATTTTTCCAAATATCTACTGCTTTTTGTAAATGATCTTCATCTGGATTGAATTTAAAATCATTTGCACCAAAAGCTACAACAGGTACTAAACCAGCTTTTAAACTATCATCTACTACTCTTTTTAAATGACTTAAATCTAGATCTTTTGCAAACCTAATTCTTACATTATCAAATCATTTTTCTTTAAAATTATCTGGCCATTTGCTTGTATAAGCATTTACTTCTTTTTTAAAATTCACCCAATTTACATCTATACCAAGTCATAAAATATTTTGATAATTTTCTGGATTAATTAAGGTATTTTTACATTTTTCTTCCCAAGGTCTTATACATTTATTTTTTAAAGCACACCAAGAATATCAAGCACTTCAAATACATCAATGTTTATCTCTATCTCATCATACTATTTCATTTTTTTTTTACATTCTCCTTTATAAGCAATTTTATATCAAGACTTTTGAGCCATGCAAGTATTTGAAAATGTTTTATAAACTCAATTATCTGGACAAGGTGCTTTGATACATCTAATAGTATTTTCTTTTATAACAGCACAAACTGGTGCATATTCCATAGTACAAATCTTATTTCATAAATCTGTTATTTTTGAGATTCTTGTCTTTATTTTCAACTCAATATAATCTAATATCAATATTTTTTTATATGAAAAATTTTTTACTTTTTTTAGATTTTCTATTTTTGTAATAATTTTTTTGAGAATTTTAGTTTCATAATCTTTATTATGTATTTTATTATCCAATTTATTAAAAAATCTATCTAAAATAGTATCAAGTTTCATTTGAATTCATACAGACAATTTTTCATTATTATTTATATTATTACTTACATAATTACTTGCATAAGAACTAAAATATGTAAAAAATATAAATAAAGTTAAAATAAAAATTAATATTTTTTTTAAATTTCTCATAATTTTCTTTTATTAAATATTAAAATCATAAATAAAGATAAATAATTACTTTAAAAATAGTTTAAAATATATTATTTTTCTTCTAAAGCATCTCCTAAAGCATCTCCTAAATATTTTTCTAATTCTCTAATACCTATATTTTTTGTACTAGAAATAGAAAAAATATCTTGTCAAAAAAATATTTCTGATGCTAATATTTTTGATTTATGAATTTCATTTTTACTTAATCTATCTACTTTTGATAATACTATTACAACAGGTATACCTAAATCTAAAATAAATTTATACATATCTATATCAGCTTGTTGAGGTCAGATTTTAGTATCAATCAACATCACAACTTTTTTAATGTTTTCAATTCTTGCTTCTAAATACCAAGAGATTAAAGCATCTAACTTTTCAAGAACATCTTTTCATAATTTAGCAAATCAATATCAAGGTAGATCTGTAAAATAATATTTATTATTAACCATAAATATATTTGCAGTTTTGGTCTTACCTGGTTTACTTGATGTTTTTACTAAATCTTTTTTATGCATTAAAGCATTCATTATACTTGATTTCCCTACATTTGATCTTCATACAAAAACTATTTCATTTCTATTATCAAATAATACTTCAGAGTCATCAATAAATACTGATTTTAAAAATTTTGATTCCTTTATTTTCATCTATTTTTTGCTTATTTTTATAAATTATGTTAATATTATATTGAAATATATTAAAAGTAAATTATAAAATAATGATTAATCAAGAACTAGATTTAAAAAAAGTACATGCAAATGCTGTAAGTTCCTATTTATTATTACTTATATCATCAGCTTTTTTATTAAATAAAGATGATCCTTATCTAAATAATGATTTTGTAAAATCTCATACAAAAGTAGCATTTTTAATACATTTAGCAATATTAACAACTGCCATTGTTTTCTTATTTATTTGAACTTGAATAAATATATATTTTTTAGGTTATAGTTTTGATCAAATAATTGCTATATCTTTATTTTTTATATTATCTTGATTATTAATAATATGAATAACAAAAGCACATTCTTGAAAAGAATTTAAAATATGAGATAGTATTGAAATCTATAAAAATAAATGATTTTTTAAAATAAATGATGAATGAAAAATAGATGAAAATGAAAAATTGAGCATAATATTATCAAAAATACCATTTTTATGATTTTTTGTATATCCTAAAAATATAAAAAATAAGATAATAGAAAATAATACAAAATTAAATCTAATTGTTACACTTATATTACTTTTACTATATATTTTTTGAAATGTAAATCTAGCAAATTTACTTCTACTTTTTTATATAATTTATATTGTTTTTAGCTGAATAAATCTATTTGTTCAAGATAAACTTATAAATATAGATATGTCTAAAATACCATCTATATCAGAAAGTATTATTTATTTAAAAACTATATTTCAATATTTATCAAACTACTTTTCTTCAAAAAAAGAATTTCACTCATTTTCTAAAATATTAGAAGAAGAAAAATTAAAAGAAAAACAACAAAAAGATATATTATCAGAAAAAATAAATAAATTATCTGAGTTTAAATTACCAAAAATAATTATTTATATCCCAATTCTAAATTTTATAAGTCTTTTTAATTATAATACAAAACAAAAAATACATATAATAAACTGAATATGATTATCTATATTATTTATAATAACATGGCTTATATATTGAATAAATAACAGTATACAATTATTACTATTACTTCCATTAAGTTTTGGTTTAGCTTTTCTTATAGCTTGAGACAATACTTATAAAATACCTTTTTTATATAATTTTTATGAATTATTTACTTTTAGTAAATCAAAAACTAAACAAGCTGTAGAAACTTTAAAAGAAAAACAAGCTGAAGAAAAAACACTAAACTTAAAAGTAGAAGATTAAAATCTTCTACTTTTTTTATTGATCTCTATAAACTTTTATCTCTCAGTTTTCTCTTTTATATAAATCTGTAATAATGTATCATATTTCCAATTCATTTATAGATTTTGCTTCTACAAAAAATTTTTTTACTAAATCTTTTTTATAACTATTTTTTCAATTATAAAATCCACATTCCTCAGTATCTATAAATAATTTATTAATATTTAATTTTTTTAATAATTCTAAAGTATTATTATCAAAATTAAAATTACAAGATAACCTTAATTCTTGAAATTTTATTTTTTTATAATCATTATTTATTATTTTTAAAATTTTATTTAATTTTTTCAAATCATTTTTTTCTAATCAAAAATCTAAAAATAAATTATAAGTTCAATTTCATTGATTAGATTCAAAATTATTTTTAATAAATGATTTATCTATTTTATTTATACAAACATCTCAAAAATTAAATCATTTTTTACAATTACAATATGTCTTTTTTAAAATATTTTCATTCTCTTGTTTTAAAGTATTAATAGTATCTAATAAATTATTTTTTTCTAAAATTATCTCTTGAATTCTTGAATTTAAATTAATATTTTTATAAATAAAAATTCAATTCAAAATAACTGATATAAATAAAATTATTAATATTTTTTTCATAAATAAATTTTATAAAATAAATAGAGAGATTAAATCTCTCCTTAATTAATTATTTTCCAAATCTAAGATAATCCATATTATCTTGATTTCCATTCTTTCTAAACTCATCTAAAGTCATCCAATGAGTTCCTCCAAAAAATGGATCAAAATAATAGATTACATCATTTCCAGAAAATATTCTTGAATTCTTTTTAGCATATGCATAAACTATAACAATATGGTTCCATTTCCCAACAGGATTTAAACTATGTTTATTATGTCTACCTTTATTTATTAGTTGTGCTTTTAATGAAACAATTATTGGAGTATTTCTTCTCAAGTCATTTATCAAATATATAAGATTCTGTTTTTCTGGATCACTCATATATCTCTGCTCAACATTATTTAATAACCATTTTGAAGTACCTATAGTAACTAAAGAATCAAAAGAATCAAAAGAATATTTATTTTTTAGAAAAAATTTCTTTTACAATTTTAGAATTTTTAAAGTCCTTATCTCAAATTAAATCAAGAGCTAATTTTATAGAAGAATAATTTATATTATCATTATCAACTTTTAAATAAAATTTTTCTTTTAATATTTCTTTATAAAATTTTGGAATATCTCATTTTTTTTCCTTATATTTTTTTAAGTCATTAAGTATTCTTTTTGTAATTCAATCATAAAAATAAAAAGTTTTTGAAAAAGTTTCTTTTAAACATTCTTTTGTGTAATCTTCATCAAAATCTAAACTATTATCTTTTGGAGTATTTAAATAATAATCTCAATACATAGTTAAACAAGAGTTATTATTTTCTGCTTTTTGTTTTAATTCTTTATTATATATAAAAAATATATTCAAACTTAAACTAAATATTAATAATATTACTATTATTTTAAATTTTAAAATTTTCATAAAAATATAATAAATTAAATAAAGTACTAATAGCTCTCAAAATTTGAGAGCTATTTTTTATTTTACCTTGGATCAATTACTACTGCATAATTAGTATTTACCCAAGAATAAAGAAAATCTTGTTTATTTGCTGTTTTCATATTACCATCCCAAGGATCAAAATATGCTACAACTTTATTTGTGGCATAAACAATTACAACAAAATGTTGTATTTTATGATTATTCATAGGAGAATAAGATTTCAAAAGAACTATAACAGGTCTTCCTTTTTTTAAATCCCATTCAATCATTTTATTATAATCATAATAAATTGGTGAACTAGAACTTCTAATTTTTGCTATATCCCATCCCCATCTATATAAAGCAAGTTTTTTTACATCTGTTCCTTTCTGAAAAACTCTCACACTATTATATCCATATGTAGTATGAAAAATATCAACTATTGCATTTTCTATAGTCTTTTTATCTCTTGTAAAATCATCAATATCTCCATACATTTTATAATTATAATAATTATGAACTGCCAATGCAGACATTGTTCCACAAGTATTTCTTAAATTTTGAAAAGAACTATTTGTTTGTCCTGGATATTTTTGAACTAAATTATGATTACTAAGATTAATTGTCTTATTAAATACATAATACATTCCTACACTCATATCTTTAGCAAAAGCACTACTTACAAGACCCACAATCAAACTAACAACCAAAAGTAACTTTTTCATTACTTCTCCTTTGTATTTTATTTTTCTTTTTGTTTTTGTCTAGCTTTTTTTACAAAGCAACTTAATTTTTTTACCCTACTTATATAAATCTAATCACTTCAAAACCTCCTTACAAAAACAGTGATTTGGGATTTAGATTTTTTAAGCTTTCAGAGTATATTCACTCCCCCCCCCCATCTGTCAAATTTATTTTTTAAAAAATAACAAACTTAAAAGTAGAAGATTAAAATCTTCTACTTTTAAAATAACCAATAAATACTATAATTTCAGTTTTTTTCTCATATAAATCAGTATTTTCAATTATACTTAAAAATATTAAAAGCTGAATTTAAATCAAATTTTTCAGTCAAAAATCAATCTTTGAAATAAATATCTTTAAAGACTTTTCAATTTTTTTCTCTATAAGTTTCAAAAACTAATTCATTATCAATTTCTAAAACATTCTTTATTCTATTATTTTCAATATAAGAAGAATTATATTGAAATAATAATTTTTCATTTTTAAAAATACTATCTTTTCAATTATCTAGATAAAACCTATATAAAATTTTTCAATCTTTTTTACAAATATAATCATAAACAGAAGTTAAAAGGATTTTTTTATTATTAAAATTAAAACTAAATTCTTCTATATTACATTTTTTTATATCTTCTCATTTATAAGGACAAACATAATTATAACAATTTAATCAATATAATTTCTCTAAATTTCATTTTATAAATTTTTCTCAAGTTATTTTATTTTCAGATATTAGTGGAAAATTTGTAGAATTATTTTTTATATTATTTGTACAAGAAACTAATATAAACAATAAAGTTAAAAATATTATTATTTTTTTCATAAAAACTTAATTTAATATATAAATATAGGAGCCTTTATAAGGCTCCTTCTTATAAATTTATAAACCATAATCTGAATAAAATATAGGTCTAAATACTATAAAAATAGTATTATAACCTTCTTCAGATAAATCTATAACTTCTTGTAAAGATATATTTTTTCTATCTGTTGAATGATAAGAAACAAATACATCTGAATAATTTCTAGCATTTCTATTTACTTTTGTTACAATCATGGTATGATCCATTTCATGATCTTTTTTCCCATTAGATTTTGTTCTAGAAGGAGTCCAATTCACAAAAATAAAATCTCCTTTCTTTATATCTTCTGGATAAAAAGGAATATATTTAAAATACATTCCTTTATAAGAATTTTTATTTTTACTAGCATAATAATATAACTGATGTGCTCCTTGCCAAGCTGGTCCTCTATCTATAACATATTTACCTTTCCCTATAGCATAAATATTATTGTTACTATTAAAATACCATGCTAAAAAAGTATTAGAATTTAAATAACCATTTCTATCAGCTAAAAATTTATTTCTTAAACTATATATTGAATAAGAAGAAGTTTTACCAGTTAAACCTGCTAAAAGTACTTGACTTGCAAAATTAGTACAATCTCCTCCTGCATCATTATAAACATAATGGAAGGGATATGTATCATTTTTAGCATATTTTAAAGCATATTGAACTGCTTTGTCTGCATCATAATAACACTTTTTACCATCATAATGTAAACAACTATTATAATCAACAGCCCAAGCACCACTTACCAAACCTACAATCAAACTAACAACCAAAAGTAACTTTTTCATTACTTTCTCCTTTGTATTTTATTTCTCTTTTTGTTTTTGTCTAGCTTTTTTTACAAAGCAACTTAATTTTTTTACCCTACTTATATAAATCTAATCACTTCAAAACCTCCTTACAAAAACAGTGATTTGGGATTTAGATTTTTTAAGC
>Ga0256829_1000392_pt1 | contig 45754 bp, 43 predicted proteins | sample 131447metaG_FD_185979 | JGI IMG/M metagenome (GOLD analysis project Ga0256829, IMG submission 185979) | Hydrothermal vent microbial communities from Lau Basin, Pacific Ocean - 131-447 | ecosystem: Environmental > Aquatic > Marine > Hydrothermal vents | place: Pacific Ocean: Lau Basin | collected... | reverse complement strand
ATCCTCGCACCGCGTGAAAACACAACGGGAGTCGGAACGAAGGCTGCGTGGCACGCAACTCCCCGAAAATGGGGAGACGGATATCTATACCCAATTGACAGGAGCGGCGAAATGGTGTCCCCTTTTCTTGGTTTTTAGAATCGTCTGGAAGCGCTTGGAAGGGTTAATGGTGGCTACGGGTGCCATCCAATAGCAGCCTACAGGCCGCATTATTACTGGCTTTTCAGAATCGCTGGCTGAATCTTACTCACAATCTTACTCACAAGTGCACGAAGTTCAAACGGGCCCAGCGAGCATGTAAACCGCAAGGGCTGCGCCGCGTGCAGGCGGAAATGCCTCCACAACGCGCCTCACGAATGCCTCCAGCGGCTCGCCCGGCTCGCGTTCGATCATATGACCGGACAATGTGCCCCCGCGTACAGGGTCACAGCGCGCGCCGTCTGCCTCAACACCCACCAGGAAGCCAATCATGGGCCGCGTATCACGTGCGGCCAGGCGTTGCTCCAGGCGCTCCAAGCGGCGTTCAATCGTTGCCATTCTGCTGCCCCTCGCTAACAGCTCGCTCAAGCCGCGAAAGGCGATCCTCCAACAGTTCCGACTCGCTCACCTTCGCCAACGTGCTCAGCAGATAGCCCAGCTTGCAGGCGGCAGCTAGGTCCAACTCGCCCTCCCTCGCCAACCGATATACCTGCCCCAGCTCACGCCTGATACCCCTCAGCGTATTGAGCGAAAACCGCCGGGGGGTGGGGTCTTTGCTCTTCCCGCTCGGCACAAGGGCTAGCGGGCGGTCAGACGTCCGTTTCGTGGGGGTTAAGGGCGGCTTACGCGCCACTACAGCATCCCCGTGCCCAGCGCATAGGCCGCTGCCATCAACCCAACAAACAGCGCCAGTGCAGCCGTGGATATGGCCGTGTACAGCACGCAAGTCTTAAGTCTCCTCATGCCTTTCCCTCCTTCGTGGTGCGGTCGATGATTTCGATCAGTTTGCCCGCGTCGTAACGCTCGCGCGCAATCCGCAGCGTCGCGCAGCCAATTCCGCGAATAGCCACGGCCAGCAAAACCGGATCGCTGTCAGGCGTCAAAACTTCGACCGCCGTTCGAATCTCGGGGCGCCGCTTGAGTTCTGCGCGCAGGCGGTCGTAAGCCTCGGGAATGCCCGGCGGCAGCTTCCCCGTGCGCAGGCGTGCGGCCAAGCCCTCGGCAAAGGTTCGCAATGCCGCGAGTTCAGCAGGGTCGCCGCTCAGAATGGCCTCGCGGTCGCCTTCGTCCAACGCAGCCGCCAATTCTTGAGGCCACAGAGACAGGCCCCGGCAGGCCGTTTTGCAGCGTTCGAGCAGGCGTGCGTCGGTCGGTTGCACGGTTGCGCCCGCATTTTCTGAGCAAAGGTGCGGTCTGTTTTTATCAAACGTGCGGGCAAAGGTGCGGGCAAAGGTGCGCCCGCTCATTTGCTCCAAACGCTGCTGTGCCGCGGCTTTCAGGCTTTCGCCCTTTTTCAAAGGTGCGTTCATAGGTGCGCCTCCAAGGGGCAAAGGTGCAAAGGTGCGCGCACTAGGGGTTGCACGTTTGCACGTTTGCTCGAAGTCGGTCCGTTCATCGGTCCGTTCATCGCCGCCCTCCACGTCCGTCGTTCAAGTCGGAATGAGTGATCAGCCCGGCCTCGATTGCCGTCTTAATTCGGCGTCCGGCTTGGAAGCGCGACAGGTTTAACTCATCTGCTATATCCTTTTGCGTGGCCCCCGCTTTGACCAGCTCGGCCACACGCTGCAACTTGACATCTTCGACGTTGGCCATAGTCCAGCTACGTCTACCGTGTTCGTCGGTTCCCAAGGCAGCCTCGAACCCGGCTACAGCATCGCCCACCAGCCCGCGGGCTTTCTCGAACTCGACAGTGAAGCGCGCGCCCTCTTCCGGCAGGTAGTCGATGGGGCGGCGCAGCGTTATTACCCAGTCGAGCAGGTCTTCTCGGCGGCTCGTCCCGCGCTGCAGGCCGCCCTTGCCGGAGTGGTGCACAAACAACACCGCGCGCCCTGCCGCACGCTGGCGAAGCGCCCAATCGGCCACCGGCAGCCAGCTTTCGCCCTCGTTTTCCTTCCCGCCACGGCGGGCGAGACAGGACAGGTTATCGACAACAACTAAATTGACGGCTTCCAACGCGCTCTCGTATCTCTCTTGCCCTTCAAGCGTCGCCAGGTCTGGCAATGGCCCCGACTGCGCGTCGGGTGTGACGAATTTCAGGAATCCGTCCGGCGGCTCCTTCTCGGCGCTCGCGGCAATTCGTGCGACACGCTCTTGAAGTACGCAGCCAGACATTTCGCCATCAATGTAGAGGACGCGCCTCGCTTCTGGCGCCTGCCACTTCAAGTAACTGCCCCCGCTCGCGACAGCGTAGCCCACCTCAAGGGAAAAATGCGTCTTGCCAATCCCGCGCCAAGCGTGGATCATTCCCAGCGATTGACTGGTAAGCCAGCCTCCGAAGTAATCCTCACGCGGTGGAAACTCGCGGGCTATCAGCTCTTGCGCGGAGAGTGCCACTACTGTCGCCGCGCCGGTCGAGTTCGGTCTCGCCGGGGAAGTGCGCGCAGCGGCGCCGCCTTCGGCGTACGCCGAATAGGGGATTACAACGTCACGCGGCACGGGGCACCTCCTCGGCAAAAAACTCATCCATCGTTCCGAGTTCGAGCACGCGGCGCACGCCATCTCGCATCATCGCGCGGGCAACACGGTCAATCTCGCCCTCGGCCACCTCGCCGCAACGAGCGATAAGGATGGGACCGCAGCCGGCGCACAATCTCCAATCGAAGGTGCTCGGGGCTACGCCGTTCGGCACAATCAACACCAGACGCCGTTCATGCCACGCGCGCGCCCACTCCCATGCGCGCGAGCCAATTCCGATCGAAATGCACGCGGTTTTACCGTTGCAGCCCCAGCGCCAGGGACGCGGATCGGCAGCTAGCCATTCCCGCAACTCGCGCCCGTACGGCGGCAGTCGGCGCGCGCTCATCGTTGCGACCCTTCGGCGCGCTCGGCGATCCAGCCGCGCACTTCGGACTCGCGCCAACGCACGGACTGCCGACCGATCCGAACCGGCCTCGGGAAACCGCCTTCGAGCATTCGGCTGTAAATCCAACTGCGCGAGACGCCGACGATTTTTTCGACGTCTTTCCTTCGAAGCAGGCGATCCTCGGTCTCCATTGCAAACCTCGTTTTGTAAGCTTGGGAACAAGTTAGGCGCCATCCGGAATAGGCGCCATTGTGTACCGCCGGTTATTTCCGTTTTTCTTCCGCGTGCTGCTTTTTCGAGCTTTGTATGACTTGCCTGACGCGCCTTGCAGACACGCCGAGCTTGCGCGCGATCACGGACGCACGGTTGTGCTCTGGCAGCGTGCTGTTGTTCCATGCTGCGATGATCCGCTGCCTTGTTTCCTCACCTTGCCTTCGCCTTGCTTCGGTGCCGCCCACGACGCGCTTGATCTTGGCTTTTTCGATAGCGGTCAAATAAGCGGCTTCCTGCTTCGCGAGCCAATACGCAACCGGCGAATACTCACGCCATTGACCGAAACCCATCGGCTTGTATTGTGGCTTGCCATTCCTGATTCGCGCCTTGTAGCCGGGCAGCCTCGGCACGTGGCGCGTGCGTTCGAGTAGCTCGCGCGCCTCATCTTTGCTCAGCTCGCGCCCGCCTGCTTTGTGAATACGCTTGATCTCTGCGAGTGCCTTTCGCTCCTGCTCGTTCGGTTCCAGTCGCAGCTTGCGTCTTGGCATTGCACGTTCCCTCCGTGCTCCCTGAAAGGTGCCGCGCCAGGCCGGCAGGGAATGTCCGGCTTTTCGGGAGCTACCCTAGGCGCGGCGGTTACTCATGCGCTCGCGCGGATCGGCGCTATCCGGTTGAAGCGCCCCGCATCCTGCCTTACCTGCCACAGGTCAACAGCGGCCTGCATGGCAAGCCACGATTCGGCGCTGGTGCCGAGCAGCCTTGCCAGCCGTGCAGCCATCTCCGGGGTGCAGGCGCGCTTCTCATGCAATAGCTGGCTTACGCTGAGACGCGAGACGCCCAACCGCTGGGCAAACTCCGCTTGCGTCATGCCCAACGCGGGCAGTACGTCTTCACGCAGGATCGCGCCCGGATGGGTCGGCTTGCGCCTCGGGTCTCTCATACTCTTTGCCATTAGTGGTAATCCTCAAGGTTCACGTCGGCGGCGTCTTCGCCCTCGAAGCGGAAGGTCAGCCGCCAGTTGCCCGATACACTCACGGCACAGGTGCCTTTGCGTTTGCCCTTCAGCAGGTGGAAACGGTAACCCGGCAGGTTCATGTCGCCGGGCCTCGTTGCCGCGTCCAGCCGATCCAGCATCCGCTCAAGGCGCGACAGGTGGCGGGCCGGAATGCCGCGCGCATCATCGCGGGTAAAGAAACGCTCAAGTCCACGGTGCCGGAATGATCGGATCATGTAACTACTAGGAATACATTGTAACGTATAGGAAGGCTACGGACAAGCTCATGCGCCCCGCTTGTCGCGCAACGCGACCACGTTGCCGCCGGTGCGCAGGCTGTCCAGATAGTCCGCCCAGGCCTGCATCATCTTGTGCCGCTCAGGCAGGAAGGCCGTTCGGTTGTAGGCGCGTCCGTTCGGGTCGCGTACCGCATGCGCCAGTTGGTGTTCGATCCAGTCCGGGCGAAACCCCAGCACTTCATCCAGCATCGTCCGTGCCGCTGCCCGCCAGCCGTGGCCGGTGAACGTGTCCTTGTCGATACCCACCCGGCGCAGCGCGGCATTCACGGCCATGTTGGACATAGGCCGGTTGGAACCGCGAGCACTTGGGAACACATAGCGCCCGGCACCGGTCAGCGGGTGCAGGTCGCGCAGTATCGCCAAGGCTTGCCGACTGAGCGGCACAACATGCTCGGTCTTTGTCTTGCTGGTGGTAAAACGCCACTCGGCGGCGTCAAGGTCAATATCGGCCCATTCGGCCATGCGCAACTCGCCGGGGCGCACGAAGGTATAGGCTCCGAGTTTCAGCGCAGCGCCCACAATGGGGCTGTCGTAAGGCCAGATCATGCGCAGCACCTCGCCCACCTGCACGGGATCGGTCACGCTCGCCATGTGTTTCGACGTGTGCGGCTTGAGCGCTCCTTTCAGATCGCCCGAAGGATCGCGCTCGGCCCTGCCTGTCGCCACGGCATAGCGGAATACCTGCCCGGCAATACGCAGCTCCCTGTAGGCCGTCTCAACCGCCCCGCGCGACTCCACCCGCCGAAGTACCTGCAACAACTCGGGCGCTTTTATCTCAGCCACGGGGCGACTCCCAAGGTAAGGCAACAGGTCGTTTTCCAGCCGTGCCAGCACCTTGTCGCGGTAGTTTTCAGCCCATGCCTCGCGCTGCATGGCGTACCACTCGCGGGCCACGGCCTCGAAGCTGTCACGCGCCGCCTTGGCACGCTCCGCCTCGGCAGCCTTGCGCACTGTGGCGGGGTCTTTGCCTTGGGCAAGCTGTTTGTGGGCCTTGTCGCGTTTCAGGCGGGCCTCGGCCAGCGAGACCGCCGGATAAGTGCCCAGGCTCAGCATTTTGGCCTTCCCGGCGCAGCGATAGCGATAGCGCCAGTACAGCGCTCCCGTAGGCCGCACCTCGATACACAAACCTCTTGCATCGGCTACGCGATACACCGCCTTGCGCGGTTTCAGGCTTTGCAGCTTCCTGTTTGTCAGCATGTGAGTAACCCCGTGTGAGTAAAGTGCGGCTCAATCGGGAACCGCAAGGCATCTTACTCACAAGTTTACTCACAAATGACGCTAGCTTCAAGCGGTATCGTGTGGAACGCCTAGGTACGGTTTTCGTTGATATATCGGGCTTGCAGGCCGTTTTGCTGGAAGTCTCTGGAAGCGCTTGGAAGGGTTAATGGTGGCTACGGGTGGACTCGAACCACCGACCTCAGCATTATGAGTGCCGCGCTCTAACCGGCTGAGCTACGTAGCCGTAAGGCTATATATTTTCCGCGATTCTTCGGGGATACGTCAACCTGGCCCGACCGAGGCGTTTCTCTCTCCCGACCGGCACCGGGAAACACCCCGATTATTTACCACGGTCGATAAACCGGAATGAACGCCGTATCCGTGCTTCGGGATTCTCAGCCCAGGGCAGTACCGGAGAGCCCCGCATCCCACCGAGACTTAAATATTGAATCGAAAATGCATCACGTCGCCTTCGGCAACGACATAGTCCCTACCTTCCAGCCGCCAGTGTCCCGCTTCGCGTACGCCCGCTTCGCCTCGAAAGGCAACATAGTCCTGGTAGGAAATAACCTCGGCACGGATGAATCCCTTTTCAAAATCGGTATGAATCGCCCCCGCCGCTTCGGGGGCGGTAGCTCCGCGGCACACGGTCCAGGCCCGTACCTCCTTTGGTCCGGCGGTAAAAAACGTCTCCAGATCCAGAAGTCGATAGGCGGCCCGAACCACCCGATCCAGGCCCGGCTCGGTAAGTCCAACTGCGGCTAGAAACTCCTGCCGCTCGGCCTCTTCCAGTTCTCCCAACTCGGCTTCGAGCCGAGCTGAAACCGCGACCACCTGGGCTCCTTCGCGTTCGGCATGGGCGCGCACCTGCCCCAGTAATGAATTCTCGTCCTCGGCCCCGGCCTCATCCACGTTGGCAATAAACAACACCGGTTTGAATGTCAATAGGTTCAGATCCCGCACCAGCGCCCGTTCATCCACATCGAGTACGGCCGTGCGCGCCGCATGCCCGGCTTCGAGCGCCATCGAGATCTTGCCTAAGGCTTCGTGCCTCGCTCGCGCGGATTTATCGCCGGATCGGACCAACTTTTCGGCCCGATTCAACGCCCGTTCGACCGTTTCAAGATCGGCCAACGCAAGCTCGGTATCGATCGTCTCGATATCGGCAACGGGGTCAACCCGCCCGGCAACATGAACCACCTCGTCATCCGAGAATGCACGTACCACATGCGCAATGGCGTGGGTCTCGCGGATATGCCCAAGGAACTGATTGCCAAGGCCCTCACCCTGGGCCGCTCCCGAGACCAGGCCTGCGATATCGACAAACTCGATCGTGGTAGGAACGATCTTTGCGGGATGGACAATCTCGGCGAGAGCGTCGAGGCGCGGGTCGGGCACGGGAACCACGCCCACATTCGGATCAATGGTGCAGAAAGGATAATTCTCCGCCGCGATCTCCGCCCGGGTCAGGGCATTGAATAGTGTCGATTTCCCGACATTGGGCAAGCCGACGATGCCGATGCGCAGCGCCACCGTTCAGGTGCCCGCTTCACGGCGATGCAGCATCCGCATAGCCGCCGCGTAATCCCCCGCAAGGAGATGCGGCAGTTCGGCATGCGCCGCAGCGATACCGTTCATGAGCAATTCTTCCTCCTCCCGCGAGGGTATCCCCAACACATAGTCCAGCACCGGGCGCTGCTCCTCAGGATGCCCGATACCGATCCGCAGGCGGGGAAATTCCGCGCCGAGATGACGGATAATATCGCGCAATCCGTTGTGCCCACCATGCCCCCCATCACGCTTACAACGCACCGTGCCCACCGGCAAATCCAGATCATCGTGGACCACCAGAATTTCTCGGGGGCTGTACTTAAAGTAATCCGCCAGCGCTCGCAGTGCGATTCCACTGCGATTCATGTAGGTATCGGGTTTCACCAGCAGCACATCATGCCCATCGATCGTCACCTTGGCGGTAACGCCATGGAGACGCCGCGCCGAACGAAAATCGGCACGCCGCTCGGCAGCCAGAATATCGACAAACCAGAAACCCAGGTTATGCCGGGTCCGCAGATATTCCGCACCCGGATTGCCCAGCCCGACAATGGCACGAATACGAACTTCCACCACGAGCCGACTAACCGATCACCACCCGGCAAGCCGTTTCAGGCCGCCGGCTCACTCGCCTTGTCCCCGGGCTCCTTCGTTACTCCTGCAGCAACCTCCTCGGCCGTGGCTTCGGCGGTTCCGGCCGCCGGCTCTTCCTCGCTCGTTACCCGCGCGTGATGGATTGCGGCTACGGTTACATTGCGTTCACTATCCCCATCGCTTACCGGTGCCGCCAATACCACGCCCGGGGGCAAGGGAATATCCGACAAATGCAGGGCATCGCCGATATCGAGCCCCGAAACGTCGACCTCGAGAAACTCCGGTAAATTTTTCGGCAGACACTGAATTTCGACTTCCACGACATTACGGGAGAACACGCCGCCCTGCCTGACGCCCGGCGACGACTCCACCCCCACAAAATGCAGGGGCACGATCATGGTGATTTCCTTGTTGGCAACGACACGCATCAGATCGACATGCAAAACATCGGGTTTGAAGGGATGCGCCTGCACGTCCTTGAGAATCACCTTCTCCGATTTTCTGCCGATTTTGATCGTCAGAATGTGCGAGTGGAAGGCCTCGTTATGCAAATTGTGGGCCAGGTCACTCTGGTTCAGGCTAAGCGCCAGCACCTTGCCTCCCCCCCCGTAAAGAATCGCGGGTACTCGCCCTTGCCGGCGCAGGCGGCGGCTCGCACCTTTCCCTGCATCGGTTCTCGGCTCGGCCTTGAGCATAAACTCGTTAGTCATTTAATCATACCTCCTTGGCAATGAACGCTTTCGCGTTCGCTTCGGCTCGATCCGCGACCAGATCAAAGCCATAAAATTCGATATCTCCAGACGATTAATCCACGTATAGCGAGGAAACCGATTCCTCGTCACTGATCCTGCGCATGGTCTCGGCCATAATTTCGGCAATCGACAATTGGCGAATCTTGCCACAGGCTACCGCATCCTGCCGCAGGGATATGGTATCGGTTACGACCAATTCATCGAGTGCGGACGCGCCGATGCGCTCCACGGCGTTCCCCGACAGTACCGGGTGGGTAATGTAGGCCACTACGCGCACCGCACCGTTATCCTTTAATGCCTTCGCCGCCTGGCACAGCGTACCCGCCGTGTCAACCATGTCGTCGACAATCACACAGGTGCGCCCGCTCACCTCGCCGATGATGTTCATCACCCGCGATTCATTCGGCCGGGGACGACGCTTGTCGATAATCGCAAGATCGGCATCATCCAGCCGCTTGGCCAATGCCCGGGCCCGCGCCACACCGCCCACGTCTGGTGAGACCACGATCAAATCCGGATAGTCCCGCTTCCACAGATCCGACAATAGAATCGGTGAAGCATGGACGTTGTCAAAGGGAATATCGAAAAACCCCTGGATCTGGTCGGCATGAATATCCACGGTCAGCACCCGGTCCACCCCCGAGTGCGTAAGCAGGTTGGCCACCAGTTTCGCCGTGATGGGCACCCGCAGCGAACGCGGCCTGCGATCTTGGCGAGAGTAACCGAAATAAGGGATCACCGTTGTGATGCGTGCCGCCGAAGCCCGGCGTAGGGTATCAACAATGACCAGGAGTTCCATCAGATTTTCATTGGTCGGCGGGCAGGTCGGCTGCAATACAAACGCATCTCGACCGCGTACATTTTCCAGTACTTCGACCATGATCTCGCCGTCGCTGAAACGACCCACGTTGATCTTGCCGAGCGACGAGCCCAGTGAAGCGACTATATCGGACGCCAAGCGTGGATTCGCATTACCCGCAAAAACCATCATGTCGCTAATCGGCCTCCCCCGTTCCCCACCCTGGCGATTCCCATCCATCATCACAGTACCAGCTCCCAATTACCTGCCGCCAACCTCTTACCGGGTGGTATTCCTCATACGATCCCGGTACTCCCGGCCGGGGGCTCGAAACCGCCCGCACCGATGCAGCCCGAGCATCGGAACCGTCCGTTTATTTCGGCATAACCGGCGATACATACCAACTACACCCAATCAACAGTGGTTGGGGCGCCAGGATTCGAACCTGGGAATGCGGGGATCAAAACCCCGTGCCTTACCGCTTGGCTACGCCCCATTTTTATTCCCGGCATCCCATGACACTGGGATGACTCCCAACCTCTGGCATTCCGCTTCACCTGTCTGGATAACTCCCTGCGCTTATGCATATATAGCCTTATCCCGCAGCCGGCTTATCAGCGGCGAGCGGTTGCACCCTCGCGCTACCCAGGCGCTCCAGGGTGAAGGCACGGACGCGGCGAGGTCAACGGCCTGCCTCCGACTCGTCCGCCAAGTAAAGATACAGGCACCGGTACCTGTGAGCCGAGCTTCTCCGCGCGCCCGCAACCAGTCAAGCGCCTTGGCTACCTCCGGGTAGAGCCGCACAACCACCGGCTCGCAATCATTGCGTGTTCCATCGAACGGAGAATTGTATATTTTCGCGGGTAGTGAATCGCGTGTCAATTCCGGTGCCTGAAAAATCACCTCGGTCGCCACCTCCACCCCCGGGTTTATGACCACGTACCAGAACTCGGGAAAGTCCATCGGGACCAGTTGTTCGCCCACCCCTTCGGCATAAGCTGCCAGGCCCCCGATGAATACCGGCACATCCGCCCCCAAGGTAAGCCCGAGAGTCATCAATGCCCGCGGCCTAAGGCCCAATCCCCAGATCGCGTTCAACGCCACCAGGGTCGTCGCTGCATCGGAACTGCCTCCCCCGAGGCCCGCTCCCTGGGGAATGCGCTTGTCGAGCCGGACATCAACACCCCGGTCAAGCGCCGCGGACTTGCGCAGCGCATGGATCGCGCGCACGACCAGGTTCTGCTCCTCCCGAACCCCGGCAACCCCATTCAGAAGCCGAACCTCCCGGTCTTCCCGGGGGCTGAATCTTAACCGGTCGCACAGATCGATAAACTGAAAAGCGGTCGATAGCTCGTGGTAGCCGTCGCCCCGTCGCCCCGTGACATGTAGAAACAAATTCAGCTTAGCGGGTGCCGGCCAGATGTTCATGCACCGGACTCCAGTCGCCAGCGGCTGACAATCAACTTGATCCGCACACCCGCACGGGTGGCGGTAATGGAGTCGGGCAAAAACACTCCCCGAACCCGGCCATAGCCGCCGTAACGGACCGTCCATCCACCTTGCTCAATCCACCTGAGCAGTCCCCGTGCCCCCAACTGAATTTCGCGCGCACCGCCCGGTGCCGGCCGTCCGATTATCCAGTACCGCAGACTGGAAACCGGCACGGGCCACCCCAAGCTACGTTCCAGGGCCGCCTCGGGGTGTTCGGTCAACCATTCCCGGCCCCGGGAATCGCGAATATGCAGTACGCTCGAATCACCCCACAAACGCACCGCTCCCAGGCCGAATGGCCCCGCAAAGATTAAACTCCACCGCGCCCCCTGCTGGCGCCAGTTCACATTGGCCGCCCCCCCCCGGCTTGGGGCGACAACCCCGATACGCCCTTCCAGTCTCCAATTTTGCAATTTTTCCAGGCGGGCAAGGTGAATCCGCCAGGCAACCCGGTTCGGCGGCCCGCTGGGTTGGACCAACGTTGTACAGCCGGCGCTTAGCACAAGCAGCAATAGAGCCAGGCTTCGTTTCACCGCGGAATACGCTCCAGGAGCTTTAAGAGCCGAGAGTTCTTCGGCGATTTTTTGAGGGCATAATGCACCACTTGCCGCGCTTTCGAGACATTTCCGAGCGCCAGATACGCTCGCGCCAGATGCACTGCCACATCCACCGCCCCCGTCCTGGCCCAGGCACGGCGCAGGTAGGGCAACGCCTTGGCGGGCCGTCCCATCCGGTATAGCACCCATCCCATGCTGTCCAGGTAGGCGCCATTACCCGGATCAATCGCCAGAGCCCGGACGATGTAAGTTTGTGCCACCCGCAAGCGGCGCGTATGTTCGGTGAGCGTATAGCCGTAGGCATTCATGTAAACAGGGTTTCCCGGCTCCTGCACCACCAGTTGACGCAGCAACTCCAGCGCCTGGCGCCCCTGGTGCAACCGATCCGCCAGTACCGCACGCTGATACCGAAGCGGCCGAACCCACGGATACCGCCGCACGGCCCGGCCGAGCAATTCATAGGCCGCGCTCAAATGCCCTGCATGTTCATCCAGGTTCGCCTCCACCCCAGCCCAGGTAGGCGCATAGCCGGGAAGCACCTTCTCCAGCATCCGCAGATAATTTCGCGCCGCCTCGGAACCTCGCCAGTCCGCCAGCGCATACACGGCGCCCCGCTGTGCGGGGCCAACAAGGCTGCCCTCGCGAACTCTCCGATACCAGCCAAAGGCTTCGCCCCATTGCCCCTTTGCGGCGGCAATCCCGCCAAGCAAATTATATGCCTCCATTGTATGGCCGCCCGCTTCAAGCAGCCGGGTCAAGCGGTCCCGGGCCGCCCCGGTCTGCCCCTCGGCGATATCGATCAGCGCCCGGACGAGTACGATATGCACCTGTTGCGGAGCAGCCGTCCGGCCAGCCGACAGGGCTGCGCGTGCCTGCTTGAACCGAGAGTCACGCGCCAACAATCCGGCATAAAAAGCGCGCAACATCGAATCACCGGGGTCACCGGCCGATAATTTTTCCGCCACTAAAAGCGCCGGTTTCTTATGCCCCATCCCCCATAGCGCCTGGGCTTCGATTATCCCGGCAGAACGCCTCGCCCCGGGCAAGGCCGCCAGGCTCTTGCGGGCCATAGCCAACGCCACTGCATTATCGCCGACTTCCAGCGCGGCGCGCGCATAGCTCAACCGCAGGTGGGTATCGCGCGGGTATTCCCGCGATAACTTCCGGGCCAGGGTATAGTTCAGCCACGGATCCACCCGGCCCCGGAATACCAACGATATCACCGCCGCCCCGCCTTTGCGGTAGGCAAGGCGCGCATAGCGAAAGGCTCGATCCATTTTCCCCTCCAAAAGTGCGCTGCGGGCAAGCAGCACATAAGGATCGGGGTTGGCGGGATTCAACTTACGGGCGTAGCCCGCCGCCTGGGCGCCCAACTCGGAATCATTGCCTTCCAAGGCGACCAGCGAGGCCAATAACGCCCGCTCCACACTTTTTTTCTGCCTCGCCTGCTGGAGCAATACCCTCGCCATCAGGCGTGGAGAATGCAGTTGCCGGGCCATGGCCGTAAAATTTTCGACATCGACCGGCGTCAGCCCGCCCTGCGCGGGCCGGGCTGGCGAAAAATGACTGGCACAGCCGGAAAACGATAGCAGCAGGAGCAGCCACGAAATGAATAAAATAGGATGCCGCATGGACAGTCGGGGCCGGAAAAGTCAAAACTATACCAGCAGTCGCCGAGCGCTGCGCTAGAATAGACTCATTATGGAATCAATTACCGACAACTTGCTCGTCGTCGGCATAAGCCACAAAAGCGCCCCGATCGAGGTACGTGAACGCGTAGCCGTACCCCAGGAACGGATACCCGAGGTTCTGGATCAACTCCTGGAACACGAGGGTCTCGATGAAGCTATCCTGCTGTCGACCTGCAATCGAACTGAACTTTATGCCTTGGCGAATGCCGCAGCCCAACCCCTGGTGCGTGACTGGATACACCAAATCCACCCCCTCGCGGGTGATCTGGAACCTTATCGTTATACCCACCGGGGCACCGCAGCCGCCCGCCACCTGTTTCGGGTAACCGCCGGCCTGGACAGCATGGTTCTTGGCGAATCCCAGGTTCTGGGCCAGGTCAAACAGGCCTACCTGGATGCGCATGCGTCCTCGGCGGTGGGCCCACAATTGCATCAATTATTTCAGTTTGCATTCAACACGGCCAAAGCCATCCGGGGCGATACCACTCTCGACGCCGTACGCTCCCTGCCCTATGCGGCCGTCAAACTGGCACAACAGCACATGGGTAACCTGAAGGGCCGCAAGGCCGTTCTGGTAGGCGCGGGAGAAACCATGGAGTTGCTCGCCTTCCATTTGCGCGCCCAGGGCATCGGCGAACTGCATTGCGCCAATCGCACCCTGGAGGGTTCACAGGCCCTGGCCGATCGGTATCAAGGGGAAGCCCATCCGCTGTCCGCGCTGAAAGACCTGCTTGCCGATGCCGATTTACTGGCCAGTGCCACCGGGAGTTCAACCACGCTGATTACACCTGACCTGCTCGCCTTGCACCAGCCCGAACACCCCCTGTTACTGCTTGACCTGGGCCTGCCCCGTGACATGGATCCCGCAATGGCCAACTTGCCCGGAATCGCACTCTTAAGCCTCGATGACCTGGGTGAAATCATCGCCACCAGCAAAGAAATGCGCTATGCCGCAGCGGTGGAAGCCGAACACACGGTAATGCAATCGGTCGCCACCTGGCACCAGGCCGGGCGGATTCGCACCGTAGTGCCGACGATCTGCGCACTGCGGGCCGCGGCGGCACAAGCCCGGCGGCGCACCCTCGCCGAAGCCAGGCGCATTGCCACCGCCCGGGGCAGCGATGCCGCGCTCGAATACCTCGCCCGAACTCTGACCAATCGGCTGATACATACTCCCACGGTACGCCTGCGAAACGCCGCGGCGAGTGAACAAACGGCGTTGGTTGATGCCGCACGAGAGCTATTCGCACTTACCGATGAGTACCGTGACCAGCAGGATCAAGACCACCAGGCGGCATGAATCCGTCACTCCTCGCCCGGCTGACCGCGCTCGGTGAACGCCTTGCCGTAATCGAGCATGAACTGGAACAGCCCGAAACTTCAAAAGATCCCCAGCGTTTGGCCAAACTAGCCCGGGAACATTCGCGTCTTACCCCGGCGGTTCAAACCTTCTCCCAGTATCGACAACTGGATATAGAGCGGGCCGAGGTCGAAGCGTTGACCGGCAATTCGGATCGTAAACTTGCCCGCCTTGCCACCGATGAACTCAAACGCATCACCGCACGGCAACTGGCCCTGGAGTCCACGCTGCTCGATGCACTGATCCCTCCCGATCCGGACGAGGGGCGCAACCTGTTTCTGGAAATTCGCGCCGGCACGGGCGGTGATGAAGCCGGATTGTTTGCCGGGGATCTGCTGCGCATGTACAGCCGCTACGCCGAAACCCGCGGCTGGCAGCTGGAAATCGTAACCCTGCGTGAATCCGAGCTGGGGGGAATTAAAGAAGCCGTGCTGCGCCTCGCCGGAGCGGATGCTTATGCCCGACTACGCTTCGAATCCGGTACGCATCGCGTCCAGCGGGTGCCGCGAACCGAGTCCCAAGGCCGCATTCATACCTCCGCCTGCACCGTCGCGGTTCTGCCCGAGATGCAGGCTATGGATCAGATCGAGATCAAGACCTCAGACCTGCGGGTAGACACCTACCGCGCCAGCGGGGCGGGCGGGCAACATGTCAACCGCACCGACTCGGCCGTGCGGATTACCCATCGACCTTCGGGACTAGTGGTCGAGTGCCAGGATGAACGCTCCCAGCACCAGAACCGGGCCCGGGCGATGGCGCTTCTCAGCGCCCGGTTACTCGCCGCCGAACGCGAACGTCAGTCCCGGGAGCAGAGCGCGGAACGCAAGGCCCAGGTGGGAAGCGGGGATCGTTCCGAACGCATTCGCACCTACAACTACCCCCAGGGCCGGGTAACCGATCACCGGATCGGAATCACGCTGTACCAGTTGGATTCGGTGCTCGCGGGGGCTCTCGACCTGGTTATCGAGCCGCTGATCCGCGCCGAACGCGAACGCGCGATCGCCGCGCTGGCCGCGGACTCACCCGAGGACTGAACCCGCCTCTGCCGGTTCCAGGGCAAACCAGGCGCCGGTCACCCCGGCAAGTAAATACCATTGCGCGAGCGCCAGGAGTAACGGCATAAGCCCCCAGGCAAACCAGGCGGGCTCGGCCGGCGGACTCGCCAGATGAACCAACACATCCGGTCTTGCCGCCATGGCGGCAACTCCACCGCCAGACAGGCTCCTGAATAAGCTCCACACCACCGGCAGCGCCCCGATGACATAAACCACGCCATAGAATGCATAGGGACCGGCAATGCGGCGTAAGAGCCCTGCCCAGTCACGCCGGGCCCGGGCATAAGCCAGACCGAGTGCGGATACCGGTCCGGCCTCTGCCCACACTACGGCCGGGCCATAGAGCACCCAGGCAAGGCTGAGCAGCACCCCCGGAACGAGAAACAGCAGCAATCCAAGCCCAACCCCGATGTTGTAAATCAGGGCGGCAAGCCCCAGTCGCCACCCCGCCGCCAAGGCCCGCCAAGGGATTCGGCGCGGGCGCCGCCCGTCGACAATGCATTCGCCCATCATCGCAATCACCGGAGCCAACAAGATCGAAGCCCCGATCAGGTCCAGAACATACCAACCCAGTGCCGGAAAGATTGCCGTCGCCGTCATGAAATCCGCACGCGGATCTTTCTGAATATAGACCGCCAACAGTGACAAGACCAACCCCGCCCAGCCGCTGCGCAGCGATAGAACCAGGCCTGCGGGGACCACCTGCCCCCGAGAACTATTTTGTCGAGACATTGTAATAATCGGGCATCGGAGCTAAGATTGAATAGGATAATTGTCTGGAGGAAGATCGTTTATGAAACGTATACTTGCTATCGGAGCCGTTGCGCTCGGGTTACTTGCCCTCGGCGCCTGCTCCAAACCTCGGTCCCAAGGCCCCGCCCCGGCGGCACCGGCCGTAACCACAACGCGTCATGCCGCGCCTTCGGCTGGTACCAGCTCTTCAAGCGCCGCGGCACCGATGCCGGCGAAGGCTCCGGAGACAACGCCAACTCCGCATACCGCGCCAACACCGGCAACCGGCGGCTAGGAATCTGCCGGAGTTGGGGACAATCTACCGCGGTGGTGGAATAACGGCCGAATATCTCCGGTTCTTCATTGCGCAAGCTCACTATGCGCCCTGAAGTCAGAGATATTTTAATTCGCCTTTCCACGGTGTCCGCTCCGATTGACCAATCCCGACAGGTGTCTGTCCACAAGATTTATTCCATCCAAATCATGGCCCGCCAAGCGGGCCATGGTTTTTCCATGCTTCCCCGGTTATCCGGTTTCAAAACACCAGCATCCGCACCGCAATAATCAGTAACAATATCGCAAACAGGCGTTGAAACCGCTTACGCGGCAGATGCTGGGCGATTTTTGCTCCTAGTGGCGCCAACAACATTGCGGTAATCGCGGTAGCCGTCACCGCGGGCCCATAAAGATACCCGAGCGAATAGGCCGGCAGCCCGGGAGATTCTCTTCCAACCAGGATATAGGTGATCGCGGCCGTCAAGGCCGCAACCAGCACCCCGGCACTGGAAGTACCCGCTACGCGTTGGGAATGCAGGCCTTGGAACAGCAGGAAGGGCACGATCATCGAACCCCCTCCCACGCCTACCATGGAGCCGACCTCGCCAATAACGAACCCGGCGGATAAAGCGGTTCGCGGTGAGGGCCCTGCCGAGTGCCGCCACTCATGGGGTTGGCGGCCCCAAACCAGGTAAATTGCCAATAGCAGCATCAGGGCACCAAAGACCCGGCGCAAAATATCATCCGGCAACCCGTGAGCGATTACCCCGCCGATGACGGCCCCGACAATCAGCCCCGGGGCCAGGGCCTTGAAAACGCGCCAATCCACGGCACCATTGCGCGCATGGGCATGGACTGCACTAAGACTCATCAGCGCCGCCGCTCCCACCGAAGAACCAACAGCCATATGCGCGGCCATGTCCGGAGCGATCCCGAAGGCCGGAAAAATAACCAGAAAGGCGGGTACCATCAGCACGCCACCGCCGATACCGGCGGCAGGCGCGACCAGTCCCACCACCATACCCAGGGCCAGAAATAGCCCGAGTTCAATCACCATGGACTCAACTTATCCATAAAGTTTTCAGATTGAGAAATTCGCGCAAGCCTTCGGTGGCAAGCTCACGGCCGAACCCCGAATGCTTGATGCCGCCAAAGGGCAGCCGTGGATCGCTTTGCACCATCTCGTTGACGAAGGCGAGGCCCGAGGCAAGACCCCGCGCGAACCGCTCTCCCGCCTCCCGGTCGGCGGTCCAGACGCTGCCGCCCAAGCCATAGGAAGTCGAGTTCGCCAGTGCCAGAGCGGCGGCACGATCCGTGGCCCGAAAGATGGCCGCCACCGGGCCGAACACCTCTTCCGTGGCTACGGCCATTCCCGAACGAACTCCATCGAGCACGGTAGGCTCATAGTAGTAGCCCGGTCTCGCGGGGATGCCCCCCCCGGTTACCAGCCGCGCTCCCGCATCGAGGCTGGACTGCACCTGGCGGGCAAGCGTCAGGCGCAAATCATCCCGGGCGAGTGGCCCGAGATCGGTCGCTTCAGCCGCTGGATCGCCCAGTTCCAAGGCCTTGCTGGCAGCAACAAACCGGGCCACGAATTCCTCATAGACCGGAGCCTCGATGATGAATCGCTTGGCCGCGATACAACTCTGACCGGTATTCTGAAACCGGGCGCTAACGGCAACTTGAACCGCCCGCTCCAAATCGGCATCGGCCAGCACCACAAAGGGATCGGAGCCTCCCAGCTCAAGCACGCATTTTTTTAGATTCTCGCCCGCCACCCGGGCCACTGCGCGCCCGGCACGCTCGCTGCCGGTCAGCGTAATAGCGGCTATGCGCGAATCGGCAATAACCCGGGCTGCGTAGTCATTATCGAGCACCAGGGTCGTCAATACGCCGGGGGGTATCCCCGCCTCTTGCGCCAACCGGACGAGGGCCAGCCCGCAACCGGTGGTACTTGGAGCCGGTTTCAGCAGCCCGGCATTTCCGGCGGCCAGCGCCGGGGCGGCGAATCGGGCGGCCTGCCAGAAAGGAAAGTTCCAGGGCATGATGGCAAACACGATCCCGAGCGGCTGATACACCACCCCGCTCCAGGCGGCGTTGGTCTGCACCGGCTTATCGGCAAGCAGCACCGGGGCCTGCTCGGCATAATACCGAAACGCCCCGGCACATTTCTCCACCTCGGCACGCGCCTGGGTGATGGGTTTGCCCATCTCGCGGGTCATCAGCCGGGCGAGTTCATCCCGCCGGGCCAAAAACAGATTGGCCAGCCGGGTGAGCGGCTCTAGACGTTCGCCCACCGGCCTCGCCGCCCACTCGCGCTGGGCGCGTCTCATGCGCTCGAGGGTGGCGCCGATTTGGGCGTCGTCGGCACAGTCATACCGGGCAATCGGTTCACCCGTGGCGGGATTGATGGTTGCAATCGAATTCATCCTGTCTCCTTCGGCGCCAATCCAAGAATACTAAGAAGCCAATAACAGCAGGGAGATCAGCCATAGCCGGCCCATCACGATTTCTCCCAAGAGTAATTTACGCTCATTTCTGCAAGGTCTTCGTATCGGCCAGCGCCTGCGCACATGCGGTCAACGTCTCACATGCCACCCCCGCCGCCCGCGCCAGGCGTCGTACCGAACCCAGATCCCGGGGCCTGAAGAGCAACCGCAGGGCGACTTCGGCGGCAAGAAAGCGTTGACTCCTTGCGGCGAGAACGACACCGGGCAGGGTATCGTGAGCCGTATCGGCCACCACGCGCAACACCGCGCAATCCACCCCCGCGGCGGCGGCAATGGAGGCGACCACGGCGGCTTCCATATCCACCGCCGCGGCCCCACTGCGGTGGGCGAGCGCCGCCTTATCCGCGGGTGTTGCCACCGGGTGAGCCGTGGTGACCAGCGGCGCCGTCGAAATCCGTGTGACTCCGGACAGAGCGCGTAATAGCACGGCATGAAAGTGGGAGGTCATCCGCCAGGCGGTACCTGCCTCATCTCGAACCTCGGCGGGCAACAGCACCGCCCCGCTGGCCAGGCCCGAGTTGAGCCCGCCCGCCATTCCCCACACCAGAATGCGGTGCACCCCCATAGCCACTAGGGCTTCACCCGCTGCTCGGGCGCGCTCGGCCCCGTATCCGGTGCGGTAAACACGCCCGCCACCGCGGGCCAGCGCTCGGGCCGCCCGGGCTTCCATACCCAGCGGGGCAACGATTCCGGTCAGCAAACCAGGTTGCGGTACCGGGCTACCGCCCAGAGAGGAAAATAGGTGCTGTAGCCGTGATACCGCAAATAGAAAACCCGGGGAAACCCCGGAGCATTAAACCGCTCGCTGTGCCACAACCCCCCTTCTCCTTGCGTGGCCAGCAACCATTCGATGCCACAACGTACGGCCTCGCTTGCCGCTTCCCCCGCCGCCATCAGGGCAAGTAGCGCCCAGGCGGTTTGCTCGGGCGTGGACGGAGCGGTTCCGGGTCTGACCGGGCAAGTGCCACTGCGGTAGGTATCGTTGGATTCGCCAAAGCCACCGTCTTCGTTCTGAATCGATTTAAGCCAGTTCACGGCCCGGAGGATGCGGGGATCGGAACCTGGAATTCCAGCCGCCTCCAAAGCCATCAGAACCGACCAGGTGCCATAAATGTAGTTCGTGCCCCAGCGGCCCCACCAGCATCCTTCGGGCCGCTGCATGCGGGTGAGGTATTCAAGCGCCCGGTCCCGGGGTTTCCGGTAGCGCTCACCCAGGCGGGAAAGCAGGGTAACGCAGCGGGCGGTAACATCTTCGGTTGGTGGATCGAGCAGGGCGCCATGGTCGGCAAACGGGATTTCATTCAAGTAGTAATGCGTGTTGTTGGCATCGAAAGAAGCAAATCCGCCATTTTTTGACTGCATCCCCACAAGCCAGTCGGCGGCCCGCCAAATGTTCCGGCCGAAGCCTTCGGGGTCGGCGCGGTGCATCGCCCAGGCCACCACACTCGTATCGTCGAGATCGGGATAATAACCATTACGGTACTGAAAGGCCCAGCCGCCTCCGGACAACCCGGGACGATATTCCCTCCAGTCCGCAGGTTCATCAAACAGTTGCCTCGGTGCCAACCAGTCGAGGGCACGGGTCACCGCCTCGGCGGCCCCGCCCGCCTCTTCCAGCGCCAGCGCGGCCAACCCGGTATCCCATACGGGAGACACGCAAGGTTGGCAATAAGTCATATCCCCGCGCTCGACCAACAGCAATTCCAGGGCTCGTTTCGCCGTGCGTCGACACGGATGCCCAGGGCCATAGCCGAGGGCATCGAGAGCCTCGTAGGCATTGACCATGGCCGGGAAAATCGCCCCCAAGCCGCCTTCCCCATTAAGCCGTGCCAACATCCAGCGTTCGGCCCGGCGAATCGACACCCAGCGCATCCCCCAGGGAATCAGGGGTTCGAGGCGGCGCACGGTCCGCTCGGCGGCAAGAAAAACCCAATTCAGGAATGAGCGCACCGGGAACCAGTGCCTTTCGCGCGCGGGTGGCGTCACAAAAAGCTCCTCGATACCGATTCCGGTCGGGTTGCGCGCCTGGCGCCTGAGACTCACAAGAATGAACAACGGCACCATCACGGTACGTGACCAGTAGGAGACCTTGTAGATATGAATGAACATCCAGCGCGGCGCAAGCATCAGCTCCACCGGAATAAAGGGCACGCCGCGCCAGGGAATCTGCTTGAACTGGGCAAGCATGATGCGAGTAAATACATTCGCCTTGGCCGCCCCACCGGCAGCCAGAATTTGTCCCCGCGCCCGTTGCATGTGCTCACTGTCGGGGCTATCGCCGGCAAGTTTGAGCGCGTAATAGCACTTGACGGTACAGGAGATGTCCATGTCTCCACCGGGATAGAGCGCCCAGCCGCCCTCGGCCTGCTGCCGGGAGCGTAAATAACGCGCCAAACGCTTTTCCAGATCGATGTCGATCTCGTCCATGTAGTGCATCATGAGGATATATTCGGCCGGAATCGTGCAATCGGCTTCGAGTTCGAAACCCCAATGTCCGTCCTCGCGTTGACGGGCGAGAAGGCCCCGCCGCGCACGGGCCAGTGATTGCTCCAGTCGTGAATTCGAGTTTTGCACCTCGGGGGGTTCCTCCAGCCGTCTTATCACAACGGATCCACCCGGCCGGATTTTGCCAGGAACTGCCCGGAAGACCCGAAATCTCCCGGCCGAGGAGACGGCAAGCTCCTCGCAAGCACCTCAAAACTCGATTTGATAAGCAGATTTTCCCGCGCCGCCATACGACACCAAAGCACGGTATTGTGAACACTACGACGGGTAATTTTAACCTCATTCCCATCGGCAAACCCCGGGTGGGCCTGAAGCTTGCGCAGGGTAAGCAGGGACATGAACAAGGCCCACAGGCAAAAATTACGGATTCCCGCCTCACGTCGGGGAAGCAGCAAAACATAGCGCAGCGCCCGCTCGGCGTGAGCCCGGGCCAATCCGATCAAACGCCGATAACCGAGCATGAACCGCGGGTCTCCAGGAGAAACCTCGGCCAGATCAAGCCCCTCTTGGAGAAAAATATCCCGGGGTAACCAACAGACACCATGGCTTCGATCCTCCCAGAAATCCTTGAGAATATTAGTCATTTGCAAGGCCTGCCCGAAAGATAGGGAAAGGCGCATCAGTTCCTCCCGCCGGGGCTCGAGTTCCGGCAAATAGGCAATGAACAACCGGGTAAGCATCTCGCCGACACACCCGGCGACCACGTAACAGTAACGCGCATGCTCGTCCAGATCGGCCAGGCCATCGATACCTTTCCGGCACTGAAAATCCGCCATGCCTTGCGCCATCACCGCCACGCACTCGGCCACGGCGGCGTGGGTCCCGGTATCGAAGGTTGCGGTGATGCCGAGCACCCGTTCGGTCTCGATAATCAGGCGCTTCTCCTCGGCACTGGCAGCGGGAGAAAGGTGTGGCGCGAACTCGCGCGCAAAGGCCCCCGGATCCGCGCGTCCGGCAACCACGGCGATGAAACGTTGCGAATACACCCGCACCCCGTCCGGAGTCAGGTTTGCCGCATCTTCAATGGTGTCGGCAATGCGGCACAACAGGTAGGCGTTGCCGACCACGCGCTCGAGCCGATCGGGCAAGGCCGGTATGGTTAATGCGAATGTGCGTGAAACTCCATCGAGAAGTTCCCGCTGCAACAAAAAATCCGAGGTTGTCTTGCCACTCATGCCGCCGGTCCTCGCTGGGACGGGGGACAGTGTAGCCGGAAATTACGCCCCAGTCTCCCTTGCGCCGCGGCCCAGGTAAGCGCATCCTCAAAGGCTAAATCGGCCGGGCGATGAGTATAGCCCAGTTCCCGCTCGGCCTTGGCCGAGGTGAAATACATGGGCCGACGGGCCATCGCCAGTTCATCACGCGTCACGAACGGTTGCGTGTGGGTCATCCTGGCCCAGCCTTCGGCCAACCAGGCCACGGGTACCACCACCGCGGGGGCAAGCCGAATCCGCGGCGCCCGCCGGGCGCTGAACCGGGCGATAATAGCCAGTATCCGGGCCAGGGTCAGGTTATCGCCACCAAGAATATAGCGTTCGCCACGTTGCCCGCGCTCATAGGCCAACCGATGCCCGTGCCCGACATCATCCACATGCACGATATTGAGCCCGGTATCGACATAAGCGGGCATATGTCCCCGGGCCGCCTCATAAACCATGCGCCCGGTCGGGGTCGGCTTGATGTCGCGCGGGCCTACCGGTGCCGAGGGATTGACAATTACGATATCGAGATCTTCCCCCACGGCAAGGCGCCTGACCCGGTCTTCGGCAATCAATTTCGAACGCTTGTAATGGCCGATCATGTCCTTCTCGCCGGCTATATTGGTTTCATCCGCGGGGGCATCGTCGCGGCGATGCCCCAGAGTGGCGACACTCGAGGTATAGACCATGCGCCGCACTCCGGCACGAGCCGCTTCGCGAAACAAGCGCTCGGTACCCGTCACATTGACCTGGTACATCCGTTTCGGATCGGGAACGAAGAAACGATAATCCGCCGCCACATGAACCAATCCCTGGCACCCGGCCAGCGCCGGAGTGAAACTCTCCGCCCGGGTCAAATCCCCGAACACGGCCTCGACAGCCAACCCGGCAAGATTGGTTTGCGGTGAACTCTCACGAACCAATACGCGAACCCGGTAGCCCGCTTCGCAGAATGCTCGCGCCACCGCGGAGCCGACAAATCCCGTGGCCCCGGTGATCAGTACACGCTCGGGCATCGAATTCCCCCAAGTGCAGGCCAGGCACGGGCAGTGTATCCCAGAGGCTTCACATGATATACACCAATTAAAAACTCATATAATAAGCGAATAAATTTTCGGGCTTGTTCCACACTATTCTCGGGGAGACTTCACGATGGAGGTAGTGCTTGCCAAACCGCGCGGTTTCTGTGCTGGAGTCGTGCGGGCAATCGATGTGGTCGAACAGGCGCTGGAGGTTTTCGGCCCACCGGTTTACGTCTTGCATGAGATCGTCCATAACCAGCATGTGGTCAACAGTCTGCGGGGAAAAGGCGCGATATTTACCGAAGAGCTGAATGACGTCCCTGCCGGTGCAGTCACTATTTTCAGCGCTCACGGGGTCTCCGATGCCCGGGTGAATGAAGCCGAAAAACGCGGCCTGCGCATCATCGATGCGACCTGTCCACTGGTAGCCAAAGTCCACATGCAGGCCCAAAAATATCATCGTCGCGGCTATGAACTAATTATTGTCGGCCACCGCGGGCACCCCGAGGTAGTCGGCACCAGTGGCCGCGTCGCCGGGCCAGTGCATGTTATTTCGGAACCCGAAGAGGTCGAAACCCTACGGGTGGAAACTCCCGAGAAGGTGGCCTACGTAACCCAAACAACCCTGTCGGTCGACGATACCCGCGCGGTTATCGGGGCTCTGAAAAAACGTTTTCCCTCGATCGTCGGACCGGAAACCAAAGACATCTGCTACGCCACCCAGAATCGGCAGAATGCCGTGCGCGAGCTTGCCCACGAAACCGATGTGATCATCGTCGTCGGCGCCCGCAACAGTTCCAATTCCAATCGCCTGCGGGAGGTCGGCGAACAGGAAGCCATACGTGCCTACCTGGTGCAGGATGCCAACGAACTCGAAGCGCAGTGGTTCAGCCCCGATGACCGCATCGGAGTCACGGCGGGGGCCTCCACGCCGGAGGCATTGGTCACCGCCGTGATCGAGCAACTGGCCGCCTGGGGACGCACCCAGGTAAGAGAAATTCCGGGCCCGGACGAACGGGTTACCTTCCGGGTTCCCAACGAACTCCGCGCGCACCTGGCAACACCAAAATCCTGAGGAGACGATAACCATGGCAGTACCCATCCGCCAACAGGCGAAAATCGCCGGCTATATCATTGGCAAAAAACTAAAGGGTGAGAAACGTTTTCCGTTGGTATTGATGCTCGAACCCCTGTTCCAGTGCAATCTTGCCTGCCCGGGTTGCGGCAAGATTGATTACCCGGCCAATATCCTAAGACAACGCTTGTCCCCCGAAGAATGCCTGCGGGCCGTCGATGAATGCGGGGCTCCGGTGGTTTCCATACCCGGCGGCGAGCCCTTGATTCACAAGGAGATCGGAGAGATCGTCGCCGGCATTATCGCGCGCAAGAAATATGTCTATTTGTGCAGCAACGCGATCCTGCTGGAGCAAAAACTCGACCTGTTCCAGCCATCGCCCTACCTGATCTTCTCGATTCATCTCGATGGTCTCAAACAGCGTCACGACGCCAGCGTCAACCGTGAAGGGGTGTTCGAAAAAGCCACCTCGGCAATCAAGAAAGCCAAGGCTCGAGGCTTTCGAGTCAACATCAATACCACCCTGTTCGCTGGCGAAGATCCCGAACAGGTCGCCCGATTTTTCGATTACGTCACCACCGAACTCGGAATCGACGGAATCACCGTCTCACCGGGCTACAGCTACGAGCATGCATCGCGTCAGGATGTATTCATAGGCCGGAACCAATCGAAAAAACTGTTCCGTGGAATCTTCCGGCACAAGCAGAACGTCAAGTGGCCCTTATCACATTCGGGCCTGTTTCTCGACTTTCTTTGCGGCAACCAGTCCTATCAGTGCACCCCCTGGAGTAACCCAACCCGAAATATCTTCGGCTGGCAAAAACCCTGTTACCTGCTTGCCGACGAAGGCCATGCCGGCAGCTTCCGGGAAATGATGGAAACCACGCCATGGGATAAATACGGCGTTGGGCGCAATCCCAAGTGCGACAACTGCATGGCCCACTGCGGCTATGAAGGCACCGCGGCAAACGATGCCTTCAGCCATCCGCTCAAGACGTTGTGGGTCAGTCTACGGGGGCCGAAGATAAAAGGACCCATGGCCCCCGACCTGCCGATTCTTTATCATCGCAATGAAGGCAAGCCCGCGGATATTACGCTGGAAGTCCATTCCGAAAAGGCCGAGGCGGGGCATTCCCGCTAGGGGCCTGCCTGGGCTTGGAAAAGCGAAGCGAGTATGGGGGGGGGAAGGGAGTCAAAATATTTCCGGTTTTGCGGTGCATGGCGAGTCCGCGCAACGGGAAATCGGAGATATTCCGACCGCTATCGTGCCACCGCGGTAGCTCGTTTCCAGCCCCGACGGGTTCCTAGGCCATTTTCCGGATTATCATGATCTACGCCGTACTGGTAGCGCTGGGCTTGTGGGCCAGCCTGCTCCTGGCCCCTTGGCAAGCCTGGCGCTGTCGCGAGCACCTGGAACCGGAACCGGGCGGCTCTCAGCCGGCACCCGACAATGATCTCACCATCTTGATCCCGGCACGTAATGAAGCCCGGGTAATAGGCGCCACCCTCACTGCGCTGGCCATAGACGCTCCCGGCATCCCCCTGGTATTGGTCGACGATGAATCCACGGACGATACCACAAGAATAGCGCGAAAAATCGGGGGCTCCCGGCTTCAGCTGATCCAGGGCACACCGACTCCGCCCGGTTGGGCGGGCAAGCTCTGGGCCCTCGAACAGGGCATGGCACGGATCACCACCCCCTGGGTACTGTTACTCGATGCCGATATCCGCCTCGCCCCGGGAATGATCCGGGCGCTGCGACGCAAGGCCGAAGAAGGCTACAGCCTGGTATCGGTGTTGGCCCACCCCCGTTTTGAAGGCTTCTGGGCCCGCCTGCTATTACCGGCCTACGTTTTTTTCTTCAAGCTCGTTTATCCCTTTGCCCTGTCCAACCGTCCCCGAGGATCCATTGCCGCGGCGGCGGGCGGTGTCGTCCTGCTCCGATGCGAAACCCTGGCGGCGGCGGGAGGCTTTAGTGCTTGGCGCGATGCCCTGATCGATGACTGCACCCTCGCCGCAAGAATCAAGCGCCACGGCGAACCGATTTGGCTGGGGCTGACCCGGGGTGCTCACAGCCTGCGCAGACAGGGGTTTGCCGCGATTGCCTCGATGGTCGCCCGAAGCGCCTATGTACAGCTCCATGAATCTGCGCTGCTGTTGTTCGCCACAACTCTCCTGATGCTATTCGCCTTCTGGATTCCGCTTGTGGCGCTCACCTGGCAGGGGCCGACCCGCTGGATGGGCGTGGCCGCGCTCGCGGCCATGGGTCTCGGCTATTTACCGACTCTACGCTATTATCATCGCCGGATACTTGGCGCCGGCCTGCTGCCGGCCGTCGCCAGCATCTATCTTGTATTCACCTGGTATTCGGCCCTGCGGGCCTGGAGTGGGACCCGATCAAGTTGGAAAGGCCGATATTACCGCCGCGAAGAGGACTAAGAGCACTCATGGCGAAGCAGAAAAATCCGCTGCGGGGTGCGGGGCGAATGCGCCAAGCAACCTTACAATGAGTTTTTCCTGGCTCCCCGATGCCACACTCGACCCGCATCCCCGCCTGACCTGGCTGGTCGAGTGTGGCTTCGATTTCACGGTGCGCGTTCTGTATAACAAGGAAGAGATCCTCCCGCCCGACTATCGGCTGGAGCCGGGGACACTGGTCGTCTCGAACCATCAACGTGATGCGGATATACCCATTTTAACGACCGTACTCTGCCGCCGCGAAGGGCTGCATATCCGCTGGCCGCTACCTTTCTATGCCACCCGGGAAGATATTTTTCATCCCGAATTTTTGCGCAACCGTCTGCTCGATTTGGGCTGGAACCGCCTTCTGGCTTCCTGGCTGGGGAGCATCCCCCTGGGGTGGCTGCTGCGGATTACACGCGCCCGGCCGCTGCGGCGGGTGCGTGAATTCACCACCGACGAAACCCTGCGCCTGCTGCTCGAGACGCTTCCCCCCGACACCAACCCCGGGAACCTGTTCAGTGCCCGCGGCACCCGGGAAATTCTTGATTGCCTCGGCTCCATGCCGGTCAAACTACAGCAGCTCGACCCCCATTGCCTGGGGGAGATCGGGCGCAACTTCTGGGGATTACGCCGCTTGAATCGTTCGACAATCAGGAAAATATCCCCTGTTTTCCGCTCCCAAACGGCCGCCCAGTTAAAAGACTTCGCCCACCTGCTCGATGCCGGCCGGATTGTTTTTCTGGCCCCGGAGGGCACCATATCCGAAGAGGGTTATTTCCGGCGTATCCGTGCCGGCGCCTGGCAAATCTGCCAAATTACCGCTCACCCGCCGAACCTCTTGCCCCTGGCACTCGGTTATGATCCCCTGGGTCCGGGGCGCCTGCGCATCGTGGTGAGAATTGGAACCGTGAAAAATCCCCCCTATCCCGCTACCCGCGCAGCATTCGACTCCATGCTGAAGACGGCCATTCTAAAACTTCACCCCATCACGCCCAGCCACCTGATCAGCCGTTTTCTCCGGGCGGGTCCCCGGCGCTTTACCACGGTGGAGTTCCGCTCCTGGATCGAACGGGCTACCCGGGTAATCCGGACAACCAGGCTAACCCTCGACCCGCTCCTAAACCGGGCCCCACAGGCCAAACTGACCGGCTCCCGCCTGGCCTGGCTCGCCCGCCATGGTTTAATCGAACCCGATGGCTCCGCCTGGATCAATCGCTACCCTGTCGCTACCCTGCCGGGGTGGCGCAGGCCGGCGGCAACCGTGACCTATCTGGATAATGCGCTGAGCGACATCACCGATCTTGAGCCGGGGCTTGCGGCGGCACTCGATCCATGAATTCCCGCAACCCACTGCGGCATCTGCACAAACTGCTGCAACCCGCCGTACTCCTGCCACTGATATTGACCGCGGCACTTCTCACCCTGGCATTCAAGCTCGGCGATCTCGCCCAGGTTCTCTCCCGGGTACAGTCCATGCCGATCTGGGTCATGATATTCGCGCTGGCCATGGTCATCTCCTACCTTGTACTCAAGGCCTGGCAATTGCATCTCCTGCTCGCCAACCTGGGCGTACGCCCCGACTGGAAACGCTTTTTACTCGCTTTTTCGGTCGGAGAACTGGCAGTCACTCTCCCGTTCGGGATTTTTTCCCAAAATTGGGTGCTCAGTGTCACGGGCGATACGCATTTTGGGCGCAGCTCCGCCGCGACCGTGGTCATGCTGCTGACTGAAACCGCGGTCATATTGTTATTCCTGGTGACAGTCGGCATCCCGCGCTGGCCCGAATTGCGCCCGATCGCTCTGGTATTTCTGCTCGGATTGGGTTTATTGATCTTTGGCGTACTCCGGTTTGAGCACTTGGCGGTGCGCCTCGCCCACAAGCTCAACCAGCCTTGGGTTCATCGCACCCTAATCGAATCCATCGGCCTGCTCCGGGGGTTGCGCCAACTATCGAATGCGCGCGCGCTGGGAATCAACATGGTACTCGCGGCGCTCTACCTCGGCGCCCTCGCCTTCGCCTTTCAGGCGGTAGGTAACAGCATCGGGGTAAGCCATCTCGGCTACCTGGCCGCGGCCAGCATCTATGCCTTTTCCTTGGCGGTGGTCCTGCTGTTCGGCGGGCTGATCAGCCAGATCGGGACGATGGAGATCCTCGGCATGACCGCGGCCCAAGCCTGGGGAATCAATTTTACCGACGGTCTGACCCTGATGCTGGGTTTCCGGCTGGTATGGACGGGGGCGATGTGGCTGCTTAATTTGCCTATCGTGGCCCTGCTGTGGCGCTCCATGCGCTCCCGGGACAAACCCGGCACCCCCACAGAAACCTCACCCGACGATCTCGAGGAAATGCCGCACTGATTCAGCACTCGATATTTTCGGCAAGCCCCGCGCCTGTTCTGCTCGCTGGAGGTCGCGAGGAATGTCCAACGCTCTCTGCGTCGTGCTCCACACATGACCCTGCTGGCGATGAAAACGAGCCAGGTACTCCTGTTCGCTTTGCGCCGGGGTGGGAATGAACAGGGCCTGCTTACCCAGCTCGGACAGTTCCATCAAGGTTGTGTATCCCGAGCGGCTGATAATAATGCGCGAGCGGGTCAGAATCTGCGCCTGTTGTTCCCGGTTCAGGTACCCATAAACGGTAGCGCCGTGGATCCGGCGTTGCTCCCCCGCGGATTCGGGCCGCCCCAAGGTCACCACGATCCGCCCGGACAGCTTGGGCAGCGCGGCCATGACCCGCTTGGCAAGAATCCCCCGTTGCGGCTCGATCCCCGAAACCGAGAAAAAATAATCGATATCTCGGTCAAAACCTGGTCGGTAAACATCGGCTAACGGCCCGAGATAAACCAGCCGCCCCTTCCCCCAGTCAAGCGCCGGATCATGCCCCAGGTCACCGGATAAACCGCCGTTTTCCCGCACATCCGGAATCAGCACCTTGCGAAACCCCTTGAGCAACCCACGCTGGCCCCACTCGACCATCCGTTCCATCCACCCCAGGCGACCCGGGATGATCTGGCGCAAAGAGTGAAAAATGCAGTAACTCGGCACCTCGTGCGACCACACCCCAAAGCGGCTGTCGGAAACCACCAGGTCAATGTGCCGGGCGCGGACCAGCCGCTCGGTCAAACGGTGTTCAAGCTTGAACCGGGTCCATACCACCGGCATGGAAAGGCTCATACGGACATAGAACAGTGGAGCAAACCGGCTGAACGGCTTGGGAATATCCGCATAAGGATAAAACTCGCAGGCATCGCCCAATTCCGAGCGCAGCAGTTCCAGGCCCGCGCTGGGTGCCATCAGGATGGTTACCTGGTTCCCGCGCTCGACCAGGGCACGAATCAACACCAGGCTGCGTGAAGCATGGCCCAGCCCCCAGTCGTGAATAGCAAAAAGCACCCGTTTCATGCTCATGGAGAATTGTCCGGCAAAAAGCGTTATGGTACCAGTCGCGGGCGGTATATCTCCGGGCTCTGTTAGACTCGCTCGGTTCCATCATCGGGCAAGTTTGATATGGCCACAGCTTCACCTCCTATTGTACGTGAACTGACCCCACGCGCCATCGTACTCGGGCTCGTGCTGGCCGTAATCATGGGCGCGGCAAACGCCTACCTCGGGCTTTTCGCCGGCATGACCGTTTCGGCTTCCATTCCGGCCTCGGTGATCGCCATGGCGGTGCTGGCCATGCTCGGCGGCGCCGATATTCAAGAGGCCAATATCGTCCAGACCGGTGCCTCGGCGGGCGAGTCCCTTGCCGCCGGGGTCATCTTCACCTTGCCGGCGCTGATCCTGCTTGGATTCTGGAAGGACTTTCACTACGTCTGGGTATTCATGATCGCCGCCCTCGGCGGCATCCTCGGCGTGCTGTTCACCGTGCCCCTGCGCCGCTCGCTCATTATCGAACAACAGTTGACCTTCCCCGAGGGGGTCGCCACCGCCGAGGTTCTCAAGGTCGGCACCAATCCCGCCCGCGGCCTGGGAGTCATCGTCTGGGCCACGCTGGCCGGCGGCTTGGCCAAATTCGCGGCGACGGGGTTGCACCTGTGGAGCGAAAGTGCCATTGCGGCCGCCTGGGTTGGACGCAGTATTGCCTATATTGGCGCCGATCTATCCCCCGCGCTGCTGGGCGTCGGCTATATCGTACGTTTGAATATTGCCGTGCTGGTGTTTGCCGGCGGCGCCATTGCCTGGTATATCGCCATCCCGATCTATGTCGCCGGGTTCGCCCCCGCCCCGGCTCACACGAATCCCGCGACCTGGGCGAGCCATATCTGGGATAGCCGCATCCGCTATATGGGTGTTGGAGCCATGGTGGTCGGCGGCCTGTGGTCGCTGCTGGCAATCCGCAAATCAATTTTTTCGGGTATTACCACCGGCCTGGCCCAGTATCGCGAGGCGGCCTCCTTCGGCGACATCGCCCGCGAGCAGCGCGACATCCCGATGCGCTGGGTGCTCATTTCCGTGGCGCTGTCGATCATTCCACTTTTTATCGTCTACCAGATCATCACCGGCATGCTTCAGGTCTCGGTGCCGATGACCCTTATCATGGGCCTTGCCGCCTTCGTGTTCAGCGCGGTTGCCGGTTACATGACCGGACTGGTTGGCTCGTCAAACAACCCGGTTTCCGGCGTTACCATTGCCACGGTGCTATTCGCCGCGCTGACCCTGTCGGCCCTGGTCGGCCGCGGGTCGAGTATCGGCGCCGCCGCCGCGATCCTGATCGGTGGCGTCGTCTGTTCCGCGGCGGCCATCGCGGGCGACAACCTGCATGACCTCAAGGCCGGGTATCTCATCGGCACCACCCCCTGGAAACAGCAGACCATGCTGGTGCTCGGCGTTCTCATCGCCGCCCTGGTGATGGCGCCGATACTGAACCTGCTCGCCAAGGCCTATGGAATCGGCTCGGCACAACTGCCGGCTCCGCAAGCGGTTCTCATGGCCTCGGTCGCCAGAGGGGTATTCGAAGGGGGCTTGCCCTGGCTCATGGTCGGCATCGGGGCGGTGATCGGGGGAGTCATCATCGCCTTCGACGAATGGCTCAAGGCGCGCGGCTCGGCGTTTCGCGCCCCGGTGCTGGCGGTAGCGATCGGAATTTACCTGCCCTTGGAACTTTCGACTCCAATCCTTGCCGGCGGAGTAGTAGCCTGGCTGGTGGAACGGCACCATCCGGGCTCCAAGGGACTGGCCGAGTTGATGAGTTCCCGAGGCGTACTTGCGGCCGCCGGGCTCATTACCGGGGAATCCCTGGTAGGAATCCTGCTTGCCATACCCATCGTCATCAGCCACGACGCCAATGTGCTGGCCGTTCCGGCCTGGCTGCGCCCCGGCGAATGGCTCGGGGTCGTGGTTATGATCGCACTTGCGGCCTGGTTATATGTCGTCGGACACCGCGGCAACGCAAGCTAAGCACAGGCGGCAAACCCGCCTGGGACTCATCGCCGCCTTCGCGGTAGTGTACCTGGTTTGGGGTTCGACCTACCTGGCGATCCGTATCGGGGTCGAAACCCTGCCGCCGGCGGTTCTGGCCGGACTCCGGTTCGTCATCGCCGGCAGCGTTCTAAGCGCAATCGGGCTCGCACGCGGCGGGCGGCTGCCGCGCGGGCGGGACTGGTTGACCCTCGGGGTACTGGCCCTCGGACTGGTGGTCATCGGCAACGGCGTGGTGACCTGGGCCGAGCAATGGGTTCCCTCGGGCGAGACGGCCTTCATTGTTTCGAGTTCGGCGCTTTTCACCCCCCTTTTCGGTAGTTTCGGCCCCCGCGGTGACCGCCTCACCCGGCTTACCCTGCTCGGGCTGGCCCTCGGCTTTCTCGGTACCGGCCTCATGCTGCTGTCGCGGGCCCATGGGCATCATGGCCCGCTCGGGCCGGCCTTGGCACTGCTCGGCGCCGCCTGCAGCTGGTCGGCCGCGGCCATGTATGCCCGTTCGGTCGGTATCCACACCGCGCCGCTGCTCTTCTCCGGGCTGGAGATGCTGGCCGGCGGGCTGGTACTCAGCTTCGTGGCCATCGGTACCGGTGCCTTTGCGCGCGCCCACTGGAACGCGTCGGGGATCGGCGCACTTGCCTACCTCACTATTTTCGGATCGGCGCTCACCTACACAACCTACAACTGGCTGATCCACCGCGCCCGGCCCGCTCAACTGGGTACAATCGCCTATGTGAACCCGGCCATTGCCCTGTTTCTCGGCTGGGCGGTTCTCGGCGAGATACTTCCCCCGATTGCCCTCTGGGGGATCGGAATTATGCTCATAGGCGTGATTCTGGCCGGATTACGCCGCCGTGGCCACCCTCCGCGGGCACCGCTCACCAAGACCGGCACCGGCGCCTGATCCCCGCCGCCACATCCCCTCCCGTCGATCACGGCTGCTATGAATTTCCCAGGTTTTCAGCCGTGGCCATCTCCTCAAGCGAAGGCCATGGTTGCCACGCGCTACTCGTCGCGGACGGGATTGCTCAGAATACCGATACCCTCCACCCAGCATTCGACCACATCACCGTCGCGGAGAAATACCGGCGGCTTACGACCCTTGCCGACACCCGCCGGCGTGCCGGTAGCGATCAGGTCACCGGGCTCCAGGGTAAAGGCGCGCGAAAGATGCGTGATCAGATCCGCTACCGGAAAAATCATCTCGGAGGTACTGGCCTTCTGGCGCGTTTCGCCATTGACCCGGCAACCGATTCCAAGCGTCTGCGGATCGGGAATTTCGGCGGCGGTAACGATCACCGGGCCTAGCGGACAGAAGCTGTCGAGCGACTTGCCGCGCACCCACTGTTTATCGCCGTACTGCAAATCACGGGCGGTCACATCGTTGAGCACGGTGTAGCCGAAGACATATTCCAACGCTTCTTCGCGGTTTACATTACGTGCCCGCCGGCCGATAACCACACCCAGTTCGGCCTCGTAGTCCGGCTCCCGGGTGAGGGTTCGCGGCACCCGAATCGGGTCACCGGGACCGATGACGGCGGTGGGAAACTTGGCGAATACCAACGGCTCGGTGGGTAAATCCGAGTGTAGTTCCGCGGCATGGGCACGGTAGTTGCGGCCAATGGCAACGATTTTTCCCGGGCGGCTCAGAGGCGGCCCGAACGGCTCGTTGGGCGAAGTTTCCCGGGTGGTTCCCGCGGCGGTCTCAAGACGCCGCCAAACCGCGGGGCCGGCCTGGATCAGCGCCATTAAATCCGCCGTAAAACCCAGGTCCCCCAAGGCCACGACACGCTGGCCATCGACCCGCAACGCCTTGCCATCACGGCTCATTGCTAAGTGCATCTATTTCTCCTTCCGGTGCCTGGTTTGCGAGCTCGGCTTCCACCCGGAAAACGCCGCCCGGAGCACATCGTCCAGTTTTTCGGCCCAGATGAACCGGATCGCCTCACGGGCCGTCGCTGGAATCTCTTCGTAGTCCTTGCGATTTCGCGTCGGCAGAATCAGGCGCCGGATCCCGGCGGTATGCGCGGCAAGCACCTTCTCCTTGATGCCTCCCACCGGCAGCACCAGCCCGCGCAGGGTAATCTCTCCGGTCATGGCAAGATCCGGCCGCACGCGTTTTCCGGTGAATAACGATATCAGTGCGATCGTCATGGTGAGCCCGGCGCTCGGCCCGTCCTTGGGAATGGCTCCCGAGGGCACGTGAATATGAATATCCTGTTCCCGCAACCACTTCAGATCGATGCCCAACTCCGGCGCGCGCGCCTTGATCAGCGACAGTGCAATCTCGGCACTCTCCTTCATAACGTCCCCGAGCTGACCGGTCAACCGCAGTTTTCCCGCCCCCGGTGTCGCGCTCGCCTCGATAAATAAAATCTGTCCCCCGGCCGGCGTCCAGGCAAGCCCCGTTGCCACGCCCGCCACGCTGGTACGCAGCGCCGCTTCATCCTCGAAACGGGCCGGACCGAGTATCTCGTGCAGATCCTCGGCGCCAATCGTGAAAGGCCCCGTCTCGCCCTGGGCGATACGCGTGGTAATGCGCCTGCATACGGCCCCGATCTCCCGCTCCAGCTGGCGCACACCCGCCTCGCGGGTATAGCGTTCGATGATCGCGGTCAAGGCCGCGTCCGGGAATGCGATCTCCTCCTCCGTCAACCCATTGTTGCGCCGCTGGCGCGGCAGCAGATAGCGGCGCGCGATCCCGAGTTTATCCGCACGGGTATAGCCGGGCATCTCGATGACTTCCAGCCGATCCCGTAACGGGCCTGGAATCTGATCGAGTATGTTTGCCGTGCCGATGAAAATAACCGGCGAAAGATCCACCTCCACATCGAGATAGGCATCGCGGAAACAGGTATTCTGCACCGGGTCAAGCACCTCGAGCAGCGCGGCCGCGGGATCCCCCTGGAATCCCGTCCCCAGCTTATCGAGTTCATCGAGCATAAACACGGGATTGCGGGTTTTCGCCTTTTTAAGCGCCCGCACGATATTTCCCGGCATGGCACCGATATAGGTGCGACGATGCCCCCGGATTTCGGCCTCGTCGTGAACTCCACCCAAGCTGAGGCGCTCGAATTTGCGTCCCATGGCACGGGCGATGGAGCGTCCGAGAGAGGTCTTACCGACCCCGGGAGGGCCGACAAAACAGAGGATCGGTGCGCGGCCTTCAGGGTTACGCTTACGTACCGCCAAAAACTCGACGATGCGCCGCTTGATCTTGTCCAGATCGAAATGGTCCTCGTCGAGAATGGTGCGCGCAGCCTCCAGATCAAGGTTGTCTTCGGTCTCCTTGCTCCACGGCAACTCGATCAGCCAGTCGAGATAGGTTCGCAGCATGGAATACTCGGGCGAGGTCTCGGGCATGCGCTCGAGTCGCTTCAGTTCGCGTTCGGCCTGCCCCTTTACCGCCGCTGGCATTTGCGCGGCGGCTATCGCCTCGGCCAAGCCCCGCTGCTCCTCCACCCGGGCATCCTCCTCTCCCAACTCCTTCTGTATTTGGCGCATCTGCTCCCGCAGGATGAACTCATGCTTGTGCTTGTCCATCGCCTCCTGGGTTTCCTGCTGAATGCGGTTGGAGATACGTAAAACCTCGAGCCGGCGTTCCAGTTGGCGACTGATTTCACCCAGGCGCTCGACCAGGTCAATCATCTCGAGAATGCGCTGTTTCTCCGCCGGCTCGAGATCCAGATACCCCGTTACCAGGTCGGCCAACTCACCCGGCCGCTTGATCTGCTGCACGGTGCGCACCAGCTCCTCGGGCGTCTGCGGGAGAAGCTGCAGCGCCTCCAGGGCCTGCTGGCGCAGGTACAGCATCTGCGCCTCGAGCTGGGGCCCGATGGATCCCGAGGGATTATCTAGCCGGGCGGCAAACGCTTCGAGATACTCTCCTTTTTTCAGGGTCTCGGCACGAAACCGGACGATCCCCTGGCAGATGAGGTGATGGGAATTATCGGGTGCGGTGATGAAACGCAGCACATTCACCAAGGTTCCAATGGAATACAGATTCTCGGGTTCGGGATCATCGATCCCGGGATCGCGCTGCAGTAACAGCCCCACGGGACGTTCCTGCTTCAGTGCCGCTTCTACGGCGGCTACGGAGGCCGGCCGACCGATGGTAAGCGGCAACACCATGCCGGGAAACAAGACGACATCGCGCACCGGCACCACCGGCACCACCTCGGCCGTGCTGATCGCCCCGGATTTGAATCCTGCCTCTGCTTCGGCCTTATGGCCGGAATCTTCCGCTGTACTCATGGCTTGACTACTTGGCTAATTAAAACATGTATCCGCTGTCCCAAGGCCGTCCTCTACCGAGAACTGGCTAATGATGTGAGGGCGGATATTCCAAAAGGCAAGTGCAACCCGCCAAAACGACTCCCGGTGACCGGACCCCGGTCCGCATATCAGTCCGGCGGATAAATCTCCGCCCCTGCGGCGGCGTTTTCAATCGCCGGGCATTACCGTCATGGGTGCGACTATACCCGGCCCGCGGCCGCAATGTAAGCATCTTGTGTAGAATCGAAGGATCACATCATTCGGGGAAGAGCTTTGACAACCCCATCAATCCGCAAATTTCCTCACGGTATTCATGCCATCGACACCCATTACGTCCGTTCGGGTGTCGCTGCCAGCCACCTGATCGTGCGTAACGCGCGCGCGGCCTTCGTCGATGTGGGCGCCAACTCCAGTGTCCCCCGTTTGCTGGCCGCCCTGGAAACATTGGGCCTGGCACGCGAAGATATCGACTACGTATTTATTACCCACGTCCATCTGGACCATGCCGGCGGGGCAGGAAAACTGCTGCAAGCCCTGCCTAATGCGCGCGTGCTGACCCACCCCCGGGGCGCCCCACACCTGATCGATCCATCCAGACTCGAGGCCGGCACCCGCGCCGTTTATGGTGACTCGGCCTATGATGCCCACTACGGGAAACTGATACCCATCCCCGCCGAGCGGGTGCTAAGCGTGAGCGATGGAGAGCGGATAACCCTCGGCGGCTCGCATTTCGAATTCCTGTATACCCCGGGCCATGCGCTGCATCATCTTGCCATCTACGATCAGGCAGCAAACTCGGTCTTCTCCGGAGACGCTTTCGGCATCTCCTACCGGGTTTTCGACGACCCCGCGGGCAAACCGTTTATCTTCCCCACCACCACGCCGACCCAGTTCGATCCGGACCAAATGCGCGCCTCGATTGACCGGATCGTGGCTCTCGAACCCCAGGCGATCTACCTGACCCACTACAGCGAGGTACGCGACATCGCCCGCCTCGCCGGAGATCTGCAGCATGATATCGCCCACTACGTGGCCGTTACCGAGGCCGAGGCGAAATCCGAATCCCCCGGGGAAAGCACCTACCACGCCCTGCGCGACTATCTCACCGCGCGGCTCAAGGCCCACGGCTCGGCGGCAACTCCCGAGATCCGCGAAACCTGGCTGGCGGCGGATATGAAATTGAATGCGTCGGGCCTGCTTGCCTGGTATCATCGCCGTATGCATTTGCCGAGCCGGTCATGAGTTCAACCCCTTTCCACGCCTGGCGGGTTCATCGTAACGCGGGTCGGATCGAGCCGCGCTACGAACTGCTGTCCCTGCACGATCTCGGGCCCGGCGAGGTCCTCATCCGCGCCGAGTACTCGAGCCTCAACTACAAGGACGCGCTGGCACTTTCGGGCCGGGGTAAAATCCTGCGTCACTTCCCGCTGATTGCCGGTATCGACGTCGCCGGTCGAATCGAATCCAGTACCGATCCCCGCTTCAAACCGGGAGATCACGTGCTGGTTACCGGTTGCGGCCTCGGCGAAGAGACCGACGGCGGATTTTCCGCCTTTGTCCGCATCGCCGGAGAATACGTGATTCCCCTTCCCAACGGACTCGACACCCGTTCGGCAATGCAGATCGGTACCGCCGGATTCACCGCCGCCCTGGCCTGCTACCGCATGGAAACCAACGGCCAACAGCCAACGGCCGGACCGATTGCGGTGACCGGTGCCAGCGGCGGTGCGGGCAGCCTGGCCGTGGCCTATTTTTCCCGCCGCGGTTACCGGGTAGTGGCCTTCAGCTCCAAACCCTCGGCCCATGACTGGCTGCGCGGACTCGGGGCCCGGGAAGTGATTGCTCCCGGGGATTCGGACATGGGAGCGCGCCCCCTGGAAAGTGCGCACTATGCGGGTGCGGTCGACACCGTCGGGGGAGAGTTGCTGCCGCGGCTCCTGGCGGTAACCGACTGGTGGGGCAATATCGCGGCAATCGGCAATGCGGGCGGCGATACCTTTACCGCCAGCGTCTACCCGTTCATTCTGCGCGGGGTCAGCCTACTCGGCATCAACTCGATGGCCACGCCCCGCCCGCTACGGATAAAAACCTGGGAAAACCTGGCTCGCACCCTCGATCGGGATCTGCTCGACCGCATTGCCGGCCGGGAAATCGCCCTCGCCGACATCATGGACTCGATCGAACCGATGCTCGCCGGCCGGGCGCAGCCCGGGCGAACCGTTGTGCGTATAGGCAAACCATGATCCCGCCGCGTCCCCATCCCTTGTGCCCCAACAGGCGCAAAATTTTCCGTTAGGTGGATTCCCTCACCCCGGAACTGGCGGCACGCCTGGCCGATATGGCGCTCGATGCAAGCCGGCGCGAGTACCCGAATCACCTGACCCACTTCCTGAACAGCGCCGCCGATGCGGCCATCCCCCGCAAACTGCATCCCGCCTTTTACGGTTCGCTGGACTGGCACTCGGCGGTGCATAACCATTGGCTGCTGGCGCGATTGATACACCGCTTCCCCGATGCCCGGTTCGTCGCCCGGGCGGCGATGCGCTTGAAGCAAAACCTGACTCCGGAAAAGATCGCCGCCGAACTGGCTTACTTCCAGGCGCCGGGACGCCGGGGCTTCGAGCGCCCCTATGGCTGGGGCTGGCTGGTCCGGCTCGAACTCGCACTCGATGATCTTCCCGAGCAGCGCACCGCGCTCCAGCCGCTCGTTGCCCTGGTCGGCCAAAGGATCGAGCCCTGGCTGATGCAGCTACCCTATGCCGTGCGCAGCGGCGAACACACCAATACCGCCTTGAGCCTCGGCTGGTTGCTTGATTGGGCCCGCGCCCGGGGTCAAACGGCCATCACCGCGGCGATCCGCTCGGCGGCACTGCGGTTCTATGTGCCCGACCACGCGGCTTCCCTCGCGTGGGAACCCTCGGGGCACGATTTCATTTCCCCCGCACTGGCCGAAGCCGACCTGATGCGCCGGGTATTGCCACCCGTGGAATTCCTTCCCTGGTTGCAAGCCTTTCTGCCTGATCTACCCCGCGACGGCAAGCGGGCATTCTCCCCCGTGGTCATGCCCGAATCCGTGGACTACAAATTGGCCCACCTCACGGGGCTCAACCTGAGCCGCGCCTGGATGCTGGCCGCGTTGGCCGCGGCCACGACGGCGGAACGGCGCCTGTGCCGGACGCTGGCCGCCACCGCCTGGGAACATCGCAGGGCCGGGCTCGCCGCAGCGTTACGCCCCGATTACGCGGCCAGCCACTGGTTGCCCACCTTTGCCCTGGATTGCCTGGAGCATCCCTCCTGGCGCCATATCCCGGTGCCCCAACCTCACGATGAATCAGTTCGGCCCTGAAGTCGGCTCTTTCACCGCGCCACGCCGGCGCCGATACAGCCGGCGCGCCAGCCAGACCAGGCCCGTTACCAGGCCGATGCCGGCCACGACCAGCATGATCCAGGTCACCACCACCTCGTAGTGCCCGACAACCTCCTTCATGCCGCGCCCGAGAAAATAGGCTCCCAGCCCCCACAAGCCCACCCACAACGCCGCCCCGAGATTGTTGTAGAGCAAAAACCGTAGAAAGGGCATATCCGCCGAACCGGCAAGTAATCCGTTGATCTGGCGCAAGAGATCGAAGAACCGCGCGAAGGTGACAAACCAGGCGCCGTGGCGATTAAAGCGCAGATGCAGCAGGCGGTAGCGCCGGCGGGTCAGGCCGAAGCGCTTGCCGTAGCGAAGAATCAAGCGGCGCCCGCCCCGCGCCCCGATGACCCAGCCGATGGCATCGCCGATTACCGCGGCCAGATAGGCCGTTACGAGCACGCCGGCGATATGGAGGTTGCCGCCCGCGGCGAGCAGCGCCGCGGCGATGAGCAGGGTTTGCCCGGGAGCCGGAACGCCAAAGCTCTCGATAAAAATCACCAGGAACAACACCGGATAACCAAAACGTTCGAGATAAGGTTGAATTGCCGCGATTATTGCCGTCATCGCCGGGTTCCGATGTAATGCCGCCTATCCTATCAGCCCCGCTTCAGCCGCGGCGCACCCGCTCACCGGAACCAGCCGGATTTTGCAATCTGTGTAAACTAGATGGTAGGAAATCCGGGGAAATATCACCGGGTTAAAGCGACATCGCCCCATTTCACCAACAGGTAACCGCCCATGACCGATTTTCGCGAAGAAACCGACAGCCTGGGGACGGTCCGGGTTCCGGCCGACAAGCTTTGGGGAGCCCAGACCGCCCGCTCCCTGGAACACTTCAGCATCGGCCGCGAACTGATCCCCGTGGAGATGATCGACGCCTATGCCATTCTTAAAAAGGCATCCGCAAACGTCAACCACACCCTGGGTCGGCTCGACGACCAACGCCACGAATTGATCGTCCGCGTCTGCGACGAGATCCTTGCGGGCCGGCACCGCGACATGTTCCCGCTGCATGTCTGGATGACGGGTAGCGGCACCCAGTTCAACATGAACCTGAACGAGGTAATCTCCAACCGCTGCTGCCAATTGGCCGGCACGCCGCTGGGCTCCAAGCGCCCGGTACACCCCAACGACCACGTCAACATGTCGCAGTCCTCGAACGATACCTTCCCCACGGCCATGTATATCGCCGCGGCCGTCACCACCGTCAAGCGCCTGTTGCCGCCGGTGCACGAGTTGCACGCCGCAATCCTGGAAAAGTCCGGGCAATGGCGGGAGATCGTGAAAATCGGGCGCACTCACATGCAGGATGCAACTCCGCTCACCCTGGGCCAGGAATGGTCGGGCTATGCCGGTCAGCTGGGCGACGCCATCGAGGCGATCGACAACGCCTTGCCCGGCACCTACCGGCTGGCCCTGGGCGGCACCGCCGTGGGCACCGGCATCAATGCACCGCCTGGCTTTGCCGCGGCCGGAGCCGCCGAGATCGCCAAACTCACCGGGTTGCCCTTCGTGAGCGCCCCCAACAAATTCACCGTGCAAGGCGCGCACGACGCCCTGGTTTATCTGTCCGGCAGCCTGCGCCTGCTGGCGGTCGCGCTGTACAAGATCGCCAACGACATCCGCCTGCTCAGCTGCGGTCCGCGGGCCGGCCTTTACGAACTGCTGATCCCCGAGAACGAGCCCGGCTCGTCGATCATGCCGGGCAAGGTCAACCCCACCCAGACCGAGGCCATGACGATGCTCTGCAGCCAGGTCATGGCCAACGACGTAGCCATCGGCCTGGGTGGAGCCGGCGGGATGCTCGACATGAACGTGTACAAGCCGCTCATAATTCATAACTTGTTGCAGTCGCTGGTCCTGCTGAGTGATGGATGCCATAACTTCAACCGCTTCCTGGTCCGCGGCACCCGGCCCAACCTGGTGAAGATACGCGAGTATGTCGAGCGCTCCCTGATGCTGGTAACGGCGCTTTCGCCCGTGATCGGCTACGACAAGGCCGCGCGGATCGCCCATTATGCAATGGAGCATGACACCACCCTCAAGCAGGCCGCCCTGAAACTCGGCTACGTCACGGCCGCGGAGTTCGATCGAATCATGGATCCCGCGAAAATGGTCGGGCCCTCCTGAACCATCCGGGGACACGGGCATGCGGTCGAACCCGATGCAGACGGAGGGATAACCGGCCAAGATCCCTTGCTACCCGGCATTCCGGCACGGAGAATTTCCCATGGACCCGATCAGGCAAGTCGCATTCCGCCCCGTCGATGAGCCGCTACGAGAGGATGTCGGGCGCCTCGGGCATCTCGTCGGCGAGCTGCTCGTCGAGCAGCTTGGGCGGCCCTTCTACGAGCGCATCGAAACCCTACGCCAAACGGCCATAGCCCGCCGCGAAGCCGGCCTGGATCTTGCTTCTCTTGCCCGGCTCCTGGCGGGCATCCACGCCGCGGAGGCCGAGGCGATCTGCCGCGCCTTCTCGACCTACTTCGAGACCACCAATATTGCCGAGCAGGTACACCGCATCCGCCGCCGGCGCGAATACCAGCTGGCAGGCGCGGGGTCTCAACCCGAGGGGCTCACCGATGTGCTTACCCGCCTGGCCGCGGCCGGGGTTTCGTCCGCGCAGGTGCTTGAACTCCTGTCCCGCCTCGACGTCGAACCGGTACTGACCGCGCACCCGACCGAGGCGATTCGTCACTCGTTGCTAGAAAAAGACGGCACAATCACGGCGCGGCTGATCAACGGCCTCACCGGCCCCCGCACCCCGGATGAGATCGCCGCCGACATGGCCCAAATCCGCCTGGCCCTGAGCGCCGGTTGGCAAACCGCCGAATCCAGCGCCATCAAGCCCGGAGTACAGGACGAGTTCGAGCATGTGAGCTACTACCTTTCCGGCCCGCTCTATCGAATCTTGCCGCGATTCTACGAGGCGCTCGCCGCCGCCATGGAAAAAGTTTTCGGGCAGGCTCCCGAAGCCCTGCCGATTTTGGGTTTCGGCACCTGGGTAGGCGGAGACATGGATGGAAATCCCCATGTCGACGCCGCGACCATCGGCGCAACCTTGCGGGCCCAGCGAGGCCTGATCCTGGAACGCTACGAACAGGAATGCGCCCGCCTCGCCCGAACCCTGAGCCAGACCCTCGATCGGGTCGGAGTAAGCCCGGCGGTGCGGGCACGTCTTGCCGCCTACCGTCGCCGGCTTCCCGAGGCGGCCGCCGGCATCCGCCCGCGGCACCGCAACATGCCTTACCGCTGCCTGCTGATCCTGATCCGGGCCCGGCTCGAAGCCACCCGCAATAACCGCCGGGGCGGCTACGGCAAGCCCGGGGAATTCGCCGCGGATATCGGTTTGATCCTCTCCAGTCTGCGCGCGCACCAAGGCGTCCACGCGGGACTGTTCCTGGTGCGCCGACTGCTCCGGCGTATCCACAGCTTCGGGTTTCACCTCGCCCGGCTCGATACCCGCCAGCATGCGCGGGTATTCACCGAATCACTGGCAACACTATGTGGCGGTTCGGTCCCCGACTTGCCTAGACTCCGCGCCCTCGCCGCGGGCACGGCGCCGGCCGCGCCTTTGCGGGGCGCCGCCGCCGATCCCATGATCGCGGTATTCGCCGCACTCGCCGCGGCCCGGAAAACCTACGGCGACGCCGCGCTCGGCCCCTGCATCATCAGCATGGCGGAAAAGCCGTCCGATCCTCTCACCGTACTGGCCCTGGCACGCGCCGGGGCGATGGTGGACGGCAGCGGCCGGGTTCCGCTCGACATCGCCCCGCTGCTGGAAACCGTGGAAGCCCTGCAGCGGGGGCCGGACATGTTCGAGGCCCTATTTACCGACCCCGTGTATCGCCGTCACCTGGCCGGGCGCGGCCAACGCCAGATCATCATGCTCGGTTATTCCGACAGCGGCAAGGAAGCGGGGTACCTGGCCTCGCGCTGGGCCTTGCAGCGCGCCCAGGTGGAACTGCTTGAGGTGGCCCGGGCTCATGGCGTGGAATTGACCTTCTTCCACGGCCGCGGCGGATCGATCAGCCGCGGCGGCGGAAAAACCTCGCGGGCGATCATCGCCGCCCCCCGCGGATCGGTCAACGGGCGGCTGCGCTTCACCGAGCAGGGCGAAATGATTCACCGCAAATACGGCATCCGCGCCATCGCCCTGCGCACCCTGGAACAGACGCTCGGGGCGGTGCTTCAGGCCAGCCTGTGTCCGCGCCCCGCGGAACCCCGTGAGGCCCGGTGGCGCCCGGTGATGCGGCGCCTGGCCCGGGCCGGACGGGAACACTACCGGGCGCTGGTAGTCGCCGATCCCGACTTCATCGCCTATTTCCGGGCCGCCACCCCGATCGACGTGATCGAAAAAATGTCCCTGGGCTCCCGCCCCCCGAGGCGCAATAGAAACGCGGGGATCGCGAGCCTGCGCGCCATCCCCTGGGTGTTTTCCTGGACCCAATGCCGCTCGGGTCTGCCGGGCTGGTATGGCGTCGCCGGCGCCTTCGATCAGGCCGCCGCGAACGGCGATATCGGGCAGATCGAGGAGATGGCGCGAGACTGGCCGTTCTTCCGCACCCTGCTCGAAGACCTGGAGACCCTGCTTGCAAAAACCGACATGGAGATCGCCGCACGCTTCTCCCGGCTTGCCGGGCCGCTCCACGAACGCTTCTTTCCCCGGCTGGTCGCGGAGCATGACCGCTGTATCGAGTGGGTATTGCGCCTCAGCGGCCATTCCGAATTGCTGGCCGCCGATCCCCGCCTGGCCCTGTCCATCCGCCTGCGCAACCCCTATATCGATCCCATGAGCCTGATCCAGGCCGACCTACTCAAACGCTGGCGTCACGCAGGCCGGCCCAACGGCCCGCTGTTCCGGGCCCTGGTAGCCGGCGTGAACGGGATCGCCCGGGGCCTGCAAACAACCGGCTGACAGCCCCCCGGCTCGATCCCCGCCGTCACCCATTCGGACTCGAGTAGATGCGTCGCGAACAAGTGCCGCAGCACATGTGACGAAACGGGCTTGGACAGTCCCGCCCGCCCCGCCGCGCTCCGTGCCGCGCGCTGAACCTGCTGCTCGCCCAGGTGATACCCTCCCCAGCCGCGGCAGCTTGATGCCGAACACCTAGCGATAGAGAATGGCCGACAGGGCCAGGTTCTGAGTACTTGCGGCCACATTCCGGGCCACCGCCAAGTCACTCAAAAACGCCTCGATCTCGGCAGCACCCATCTCGCGCGGATGCCGTTTCTCATGAAACAGGATAAAACGCTTGATCCAGTGCACATAGGACTGCTCCGTGC
>Ga0256829_1000391_pt1 | contig 46071 bp, 54 predicted proteins | sample 131447metaG_FD_185979 | JGI IMG/M metagenome (GOLD analysis project Ga0256829, IMG submission 185979) | Hydrothermal vent microbial communities from Lau Basin, Pacific Ocean - 131-447 | ecosystem: Environmental > Aquatic > Marine > Hydrothermal vents | place: Pacific Ocean: Lau Basin | collected... | reverse complement strand
GTTTATATTTCATAGTGCATTCCTAGTTTTGTGGTGAAAAAAGGATAACCTATGATCGGTTAACCCTCTCTTTCACGTTACTTTCTCAGAAATTGCACTTATTGTTGGAATTGGCGGGGTCAAAGCTGCGCGAAATACGCAACTGCTCCCCCTCGATATAGCGGGCGTATTTTTCAAGGATCATCTTGGTATTGGTGTGTCCGACGATCTGCGCGATCTCCACCACACTCAACGCACCCGATTTGAGCATTGCCGTGATAAAGGTATGCCGGGTATTGTAGATCCTGCGATACCGAATCCCCAGCTCTCGAAGCAGCCGATACCACGGACCGTAGGGAGCGTGCCCCCGGATATTGTCGATGCCGTAGAGGTGCTTTCCGTCGCGCGAAAAGAGCCAGATGCTCTTATCCAACCTTGCCTGATCGATCTGATCCTGGATATAGGGCTTTAGCACATCAAAAAGCGGTACCCTGCGGATACTCCTTGCCGTTTTAGGCGTGCTTACGATCCCTTTGGATATACTTCTTTTAAGTTCAATGACATCCTCCCCGATGTCGCCGATCTGAAGCCCTATCACCTCGCCGCTGCGCATACCGGTATAGAAACTGATCGCCAAAAAGTTTCGCAAGGTACGCGGCACGGTGGCAAGGATCCGCTCCACCTCCTGGGGCGTAAATGGCTCGATCTTCTCATCCTCTTCATCAACTCTTTTCTTTTTGGGCTTGGAGATATGCACAAAAGGATTTTTCTCGATCACCTCTTCCTGGATGGCGATCTCGAAGATCCCCCGACATGTAGAGATGTAGCTACTGACCGTTTTGGACTTGAGTTCGCTCATCGAAGCCACCCACGCGCGAAGCTCGGATACCTTGATCTGGCGAATATCCCGATTTTTAAAGAACGCCAGGATTTTGTCGACACGCCCTTTGATCTCCCAATAGGTCGCCAGATCCTCTTTGGAAAGCAGATAGAGATCGGCAAACTTCTCTATCGGTTCCTCTTTTTGCTTCTGCTCCTTTTGCTTGAGATGCAGCTCAAGTGCCGGCAGAAATTCCCGTTTGACGCGTTCGCGGTTTTGCGACGTATCGCGTAAACCGGTACTGCGCTGTTTCCAGCCGTCACGGGTCTTGTATTTGATTTGCAGGATTCCCCTGCGGGCATAGATACTTGCCATTATTTGGACTCCTTGGGAGTCACCACAAGCCGCATCGTCATTTTATCCTACCAATCTTTCATCTTCATCAGACTCATCGCCTGATTGTGCTCTTTGCTGCTTTGCAGCAGCCACGCTTCCAGCTCTTCGAGGTTAAAGAGCATATGCCCGATATAGGGGTTTTTGACATAGTGCCTCCCCTCTTCCTGTCAACCGCGGAGTTAAATTAGGCAGTTTTTCGCCTGAAATTTTGGCGAAATGTAACCTCAAGCAACAGCGTTTTTTGTCTCTTTAGTTTTGTGTCTTTTTCGGGTCGAACTCATACAGATCCAACCCGTTATTTTGATCCTCCTTTTTCTCTTTTACTCGATAGGAATCTCCAAGAATATTAATGACATGAGAATGGTGTAACAGTCTGTCAAGAATAGCCGTTGTGACAACTTTGTCGTTGGCGAATATGCCACTCCATTGCGAGAAGACAAGATTGGAGGTAACGATGGTCGAGCCTCTCTCATATCTTCGTGATATCACCTGAAAGAAATGGTGGGCATCCTCCTTGCTCATGGGGAAATAGCCTATCTCGTCTATAACCAGCAGTGCCGGTGCCATTACCGTTTGTCTGAGGAATGCATCATAGCGTTTCTCTTTCTTGGCTCTTGCCATCTGGATGATCAGGTCACTGGCAGTCATAAAGCGCGCCTTGATACGCTTCTGTACAGCGGCATACGCCAGTGCGATGGCAAGATGGGTCTTGCCAACACCCGACTGTCCCAGTAGGATGATATTCTCATTGTGCTTAACGAATGCCATAGATGAGAGTTCTTCGATCTGTCGTCTGTTAACCCCTACGGTAAAGTCGAAGTCAAACTGCTCCAGTGTCTTGATAGTGGGAAAGCCTGCCATCTTGGTCAGTGTCGCCTTGCTGCGTGCCGCTTTGCCCTCAGCTTCGAGTTTAAGCGCTTCATAGAGGTACTCCGTATATTTCCAGTTCTCTTTAGCAGCACGGTTGCCAAGCTGGTGATACTCCTGCAGGAGTGTTGGCATCTGGAGCTCTTTGCAGAATGTTTCTATCTGTGTATCGATCACTGCCATGCCACACCTCCGGTGATCATACTGTAGGTTAGCAGGTAAGCTACTGCTGCGGGGATGAAAACATCATAGCTTTGCAGATCACGCTGGGGGATATGCACCTTTGACTGCATTTTTTTAGCCGCTTGTGTTTGCTGATCTGTTATACTTCTATGTGAAGCTTTTAACGGGTGGATACCAAGATAAGGCTTCGGCACGGGCTGCAGCTGCAACTGCTCCTGTGCCAACAGATCGAACGGCTTTTGCAGCGTGGTCTGATGTATCCTCGCATTGGCGGTATAATCCAGCCAGTCTCTCACTTCAGCATTGGCATTCTCCCTTGTCATCTTGTATCCCATCATCGAGAGTCTTACTTTGAAGGCGTTATGGAATGTATAGCGCAGGTAATGGTTGAACCGCTCCACCTTTCCTTTGGTCTGTGCACGGTAGGGTTTGCACACTTTCAGATCCATGCCACAGTGTTTGGCGAAGTCACGGAACTGTTCATTGAACTTGTGCTTGCCACGTCCGTAGGCATTGCGCTTAGTGATGACGGTTTTCATATTGTCATACAGACCCTCTTTGGGTACACCGCCGAAGTAGCTGAACGCATTCATATGGCACTGTATGAGTGTCTCTACCTTCTCATCGTTCACATATTCCACATACGATGCCCTGGAGTATCCCATAGTGGCCACAAAGGCAGAGAGTCCGTCTTTGGGGAACTCTACCCAGTCTACCTGCATCTGTGCTCCCGGATCGGTCTCGAAGCGTATTTGCAGCTCTTCCTCTTTTACCCGATCTCGCAGGGAGTGCTTTTGCATCACTTCTGCGCCCTGAACGAAGTGAGGAAGTGCCCTTGGGGTGCATCCAGCGCAAGGAACCGCCGTATCCAAGCTTCTTGATCTCTTCGTAGATCGCAGTAGAGGGGATATGCACCCCCAGTTCATGTGCCTTTATAAGCATGGTGGCAATATGGGGAAGGTAAGCATCGACCGTTGTGCCGGCAGGTGCTCTTTTTATGACGGGAATATGTCCCTCTGGCAGTTTGGCATATTTGGAAACGGTATCGCGGCTGATATCAAGTTTGCGTGCGATCGCACTCTTGCTTAGCCCCTCTTTTATTATCTTGTGGATCATTTTTACTTCACCTTTTTTAAGCATCGGTCTCCTTCCAAAATCACTGGAAAAAGACTCTAACAGATTCCTCTGTTTTTTAGATTGATCTGGTCTGTAAAAACTACTCGTTTAGCAGCTTTTTACACTGCCTATTTTAGCACCGCGCGTGACATTTGTGCCTCCTATCAGAATTTCAAGCGGTTACTAAAATCATCCAGGGCTTGGCTGCATCTTTCATCTTTTGTGCAGCTGTTTGGTAGTCGATTGCCTCAAGATCCTTTCGTTTGACCTCATTGAGCCAAACTTGAACAAAGCTATTTTCGGCATCTTTGAATTGTGCTGCATCGATGTCCTGCTGTGTCTCCACTCTTGTGAGTGCTGCCATCGCAGAGCTGTATATCTCTCTCAATGTGTCATATTCCATCGGTGTTGCCATCATCGCTCCTTCTCTTGAAATCGATCCAAAAGCAAACTAATCGTTTGCGAAAGATTCAGCCCCAGGGCTTTAGCCTGATTTGATAGCCGCTCATGCACTGCTTTATCCAATGTCACTTGGGTGCGTTTGTGTCGGTTGCGAGATTTGCCTACCCGCATGGCAACACGAAGTTTCCCCAGCTGCTCTTCGCTGAGATACTCCCTTATCCACTCGTTAAGCCGCTCAAACACCGACTCATCCACCGGCAGCGTATTGTCGAAGTGCTGTAATGCTTTGAGGGCTTTGTCTTTGTTTGTGGACTCACGCCAAAAAGAGGGACTTTTGTCAAAACTGCGACGCAGATACGCCAGGGCGATGGTGTACTCTTCTTCGTCCCTGATTCGCCACCGATTGGATCGCAGCATTGTCGCTCCTGGATATAATTGTTACATTGTAACATATAATGACTTGAAATATTCTAAGTCGTCAATTTGACTATTTTTCAAAAAGTCGTTAAAATGACGATATATAAAGACAAAAGGTAAAGTCATGCAAAAGATCGATCATCAACTTTTTATCCATACGCTCAAAGCCCACGGCATTAGTCAAAAAGCTTTTGCCCAGTACGCCAAGATCCCTTACGACACAGTAACCGGCTGGAAGAAAAAAGGCAAAGTGCCGGCATACGCTATGGTGATCGCCAAAGATATGGCGTATCGTATGCGACTCGATGAACAAACGCGCCATGCGCTTCAACGCCGCAGCAAACGAGGCAATATCGAGGTGATAGGACTTGATAAAGCCGAACAAAAACGTATCGAAGCGGCATTTTGGGGCACCAACTACACTGCCGGTGAAATCATCGAAAATGCCAAAACAGGCGATAAACGCTTTATGCAAAGGCTCAAAGAGAATCTGCCCGAAACGTTGCATAAAAAAGCGTTAAATGCTCAAGTGAAACGCCATGCATAGAGACGATTGGGAGGCGGTTTACCTCAATCAAGACCGTATCCTTCATGCACTCAAAAGCCTTGAAGATAAGATCTTTCTTGCCGGCGGCACCGGCTTGCAGCGTTTTGTTTTGCCCCGTGCTTACAGGCATTCCGAAGATCTTGATTTTTTCTTTCCGACACTCCGGGATAGAAAACGCGTATTTGAGATGGGTGAACGGATGGTAGAGCTTATCCGGGCTATTCCCGGTGCAACCGTCGAAGAGACCCGCCGCGTCAAAGAGGAAAATGCCTTTCGTCTATGGTGCCGATTTGAGGATAACGATGAAACGGTCAAAATCGAACTACTCAATTTCACCTGCAACAGACTCAAAGATACCGATTTTATACCGCAGCCGTTCAAAACGGAGAACTTATACAACATACTGCTATACAAGCTCAAAGCCCTCTGTGATCGTCCCGATACCATCAAAGATCTTTTCGATCTCTATTTCATCTTTCGGGATTTACCGCCCATCGAAACAGATGAACTTATTTCGGATCTGAATGAGAAGTTTGAAAATGCTATCGGTTTGCAATATGATCTAGGGCATCTTGTGCGTGCGCTTGAGCACAACTTGAAATGGGATATAGAAATCGCCGATATCGCACATCCTCATGATCTCAAAGAGGAGATAGAAAACTTCCAACGTACATTCCATGATGCTCTGGAAAGCAAAAGCCTGCTTGATTTTTCCTACAAAAAGCGGATCCAAAACAATGCGGTGAAATACGATCTTGACGAGAAAAGCTATCTTGAGCTGATCGATGTACTGGATGAGAATGCTTTTTGGGTGAATGAAATTCAATCCAATCTAATAGCCAAAGGAGGATAGTTGTGAATACAGAAGAAAAAGAAGTGAGCAAAACAAAAAAATATAAATTGTTTTATGCTTTCAGCTTCATACTTTTAATTTTGTTTGGTGTTGTCGACTATTTAAATTGGAATATTTTCATAAAAAAGATATTGGCAATCTCATTCATAGCCATATTGTTGATGGCAACCATACTGCATTTGTATGATATTTTTAATAAACTATGGTCACATAAATTTGTGAAATTTGGATTTGCTATATTTATCGCTTATATAGGACTATACACTGATAGCATATCTCATTTTACCGTTTATCGCTATGTGCATGAAAATCCAGATAATTTTTCAGTAGCTGTAAATTTTTTAGATGCAATACATATTTATCCAAACTTATTATTATTTATTGTGCTATTAATTATTTTAATTTCATTTTTTTCTATCATTATCTTACTATTTAGAACTTTTTTCGAAATAAAGCTTATAGACAAAGGAATCAGTTACTTTATTCCTTCTTTTATTCTTTCATTTATTCTTTTAATGCTTTATATAGGATTTTATAACAAAATAGAAATTGCTTTTACAAATTTGGATAAAAAAGCAATTCTATTATCTTCATATTATCCCAATATGACTTGTCAGAATAAAGAACTAAAAAATATGTATATTAAACTTATTGGAGTTAATGGTAAAGTTTCGTATTCTAATATCAAAACTACTGAAGTATATAACTATACCCCAATTGATTTGATAAAAAATATGCTTTTTTTCAATAAAGAAATATACTTTAAAACAACAGTTTGCCAAAAGAATAGTATTCCACAATCTAGTACAAGTAATTGAATCAAATAAGTTTTAAAAGCTTCATGCTGCGGCTCGTGGTGACATTTTTTGATTTCGTTCGATCTAGGGGGCTTTGAAGAGGCTCTCATAACCCGAAGGTCGGAGGTTCAAATCCTCCTCCCGCAACCAATCACAACTTTCCATCACAAAAATACTTATCTGCTATCTAACTTTATTCTGCCTTTACATTTGCCAATGTCAGTCCAAACAACACATTGACTCCATTTCCTTTTAGTACCTGCTGTGCTTCCTGCAATGTAACACCGGTAGTAACAATGTCATCTACCAGGATGGCATCAATACCCGTTTTACCGGTATAAACAAAATCCCGTGGATTTTCCAGCCGATACTGTAACGGTTTTCCAGAATAGTTCACCTTGTTTCGAGCCCGAAGGACACCATGCTGCACCTTGACATCCGGCATTTTCATCGCATGGGTCAGTTGTGCAACATGCGAATAGCCGCTATGAATACTCTCGTCAACACCTATAACATAAACTTTTCCCTCATCATGCTCCAAAAATTCTCGCATGAAAGGTTTAAAAAGCATACTCCCAAGCTCACGGTATATGCGCCATCCTTCAGGTTTATGTTTCGTTAGGAGCAGTGGCTCAAGGGTGCTGTAGTTGTAGAAAGAGATCACATCGAGTGTACCGACACGGCGGGTTTGAGGAGCCGGAACAAAAAGGGTATCTTTGCATTCTTGACACAAGACATGAAAACTCAGTTTGCCACAGCTATAACAACGCACACTACCCTCTTATCGGTTCAGCAGCCACATGATAATGGAAAAGAGTATGGAAACCAACAGCATTGAAGTAATGGGGATAAACACAAAGGTATGTTCGCCCTTATAGGTGATATCTCCCGGGAGATTGCCAAACCAGTCCAACAGACCGTACTTGTAGGCTATGCCGGCAACAATCAGCCCAATGCCCAAATAAATAAACAGATTTCCGTTCATCCATATTTCCTTTCGTTATGCAGTCATTTCCAGTTTTTCAAGCGCTTCCAGTGCACCCATAGGAAGCCCGATTTCTGCATCTTCAGGCTCACGCGGGTTGATCCTTATGAGAGGTACTCCGAAGTGATGTGCAACATCTTCGCTTGTCATACGTACCGTCGGTACTGCCGTACCTGCACCTATCTCGATGATGGCAAGTCTCGCACGCTCTTTCTCAAGCATAGCCAGCCAGCCCTGGAGTCTGCGGCTCTGTGCATCGGTACGGCTGCTCTCCCAACCCCAGTCACCAAACATTAAAATGTTCGGACGTGCCAGGGCACCGCAGTCGGGACACCGTGGCAGCGGCTCCTGTGCCCTGAAGTTTTCATCTATCTCTATCTGGACATCTTCTGCTGACCAGATCCTGCCCTGACAGTTTTGGGTACACTGCAGATGGTGGATAGAGCCGTGACACTCCATAATGCGAGCCTCATCAAACCCTGCTTTTTGAAACTGTCCGTCGACATTGGAGGTAAAGACAAAATATTTATATTTTTTAGTATCACCCCACTCTTTAACTATTTCAAAACCTTTGTGCGGCACAGTATCACGATAAAGATGCAGCCTGTGTCCGTAAAATGCCCATGCCAATGCAGGATCTTTGGCAAACCACTGAGGATTGGCCATCTCTTCAAATCGAAGCCCCAACGCTTTGGCTTTGGGATACGCATGCCAGAATCCCTCTACCCCTCGAAAATCAGGCAATCCACTGTCAACACCCATGCCTGCTCCTGCAGTGATGAGAAGGGCATCAGCTTGTTCCAGTTCTTTTTTGGCTTTTTTAAGGGCAATATCCATATTCATAAGAATAATTATAGCAAAAAAGCATGCATACTTTGTCTATCGACAGAAAGCCGCTATACTTCCAAAAAAGAGAGGAACAAGAACGATGCTTCCGCAAAAAGACGGCAGAAAACGCCAAAATATCAAATACGGTCTCGATGTCGCCGTTGTGCTCAAAGAAGATCAGCCTACAGGCAGGCTCACCTATGGAAAAGTGCAGAAGATTCTCACCAATGCTCCAACCCATCCCCACGGCATCAAAGTGCGTCTGAATACAGGAGAGGTGGGACGCGTCAAAGAGATACTGTGAGACTCTTTATCGACGGGGATGCTTTTCCCAACCTGCTCAAACCCATTATACTGCGAAGCATTCAGCGGCTACAGATACCCACAACGGTCATAGCGAACAAAAGAGTTTCTATCGGTAACACCAAGGAGATCGAGTATGTCATTGTCGATCAGGGGGCAGATGAGGCTGATCATGAGATTGTCAAGCGCTGCCAGAGCGGCGACCTTGTCATCACTGCAGATATTCCGCTTGCAGACAGGGTCATTGCAAAAGGGGCACATGCCATTGACCACAGAGGAGAGCTCTACTCAACGGAGAACATCAAACAATACCTTGCCATACGCAACCTGATGGAGAGCATCAGGGAGAGTGGGGAGATGACCAAAGGGCCAAAAGCTTTCGGCAGCAAAGACGCCCACGCCTTTGCCAACCAGTTCAATGCTTTTTTGGCAAAACATTACCGCAGTTAGCGAAACAGCTTCCATTCATACCCGTAGATGTCAGGTCGCATCTCCAGCTTGCCATCGTCGCCTATCCAGGCGGTGTGGTATTCAACAAAGACCGGAATCTGCTCTTCGAGCGTGATCCAGCGTGTCTTGCCCGGACGGTACTCATACCCAAGCTCATGCAGCAGATCCATCGGGCGTTCCAGACGGATACAACCATGCGAATAGGCTCTTTGTGAACGCTTAAAGAGCGACTTTGCCGGTGTGTCATGCATATAGACATTGAACTTGTTGGGAAAAAGAAACTTTACCCGTCCAAGAGCGTTACGTCTGCCGGCGGGCTGATAAAGTTTACCGTCACTGCCATATCGAAGCCCCAGTCGTTGAAGCTGCTCAGGAGACTTGTGCGCATACTCTTTGGCATAGATTGACGGTGGAACATTCCATGTAGGGTTCTCAACAATGAACTTCATATTTCGGTTGAAAACAGGGGTGCGCATTTTCGGTTTTCCTACCACCGTATTCATAGTGAGTACAGGGTAGCCATCACGATAGAAATACATATGGTATTCAGGAATGTTCACCATGACATACGTATCGGGCTTTGGCTGCGTGACACGCTCTATGGTCAGATTTTTTTTGATCTTTTTGATAATGGCGTCAATAGGAGTTTGGAGTGCGTGCTTCGTTTGCGGCCCTATCTCTCCGTCTACAGCAAGACCGTTTCTGCGCTGAAACTCCAGCACTGCTTCTTCAAAAGCATAGTCACGCTCGGGAGTCTCCTCGAGCCCGGCATTGTACAGCAGGTTGAAAATACGTTTCATACGGATGGTGTCTTCAGCCTCATCTCCCTTGAAACGCGGTATCACATACTGTTCTTTGATTGTGTAAAGATAATCGAGGTACTGCCTAAGCCCTTCATAGCGCTCCGTGTGGGGCAGTTGATCCATGGTAAATTCATACACTCTGCCTTCACGCTGTGCACGATAGATATGTTTTGGGGGGAAATAGCGGAACGCGCTTCTGTCCCCTCTGAACATACTGAAGTTCAAATTGCCGTTGAGCAGACATTCTGCAATCTGGTAGTCATTCTTTTTATGACATACAGAATAGCGCTCCTGGTATGCCAGCAGTCTTTCATCTACCGCAGCAGCAGAGAGTGTAAGGGAGGCAAGCAGAAAGAGTGAGAGTCGTTTTTTCATAAAAGGTTTCCAGTCATTCAAAACATTTGGATGCCAATGTGCGACCATCATATTTCAAATTATCGATAATTTTTTTGAATTATAACATAACCAAATTATGTTAGAATAGTCACAAAGATATCTGTAGAAGGCCGCATGCGATGAAAATAAAAATCCGTACCAATATTATGCTCCACTTTCTGTTTGTTGTACTGATACTCTCTGCAGCTTTTCTCGGTGTACAGTATTATTTCAGTGAGAAGATCGCCACTGAAGCGGTTGACAAAACGTTCCATCAGACTGCACACACCGCAGCATTGACACTGCAGCAAAAAGATCTTCTTGCAAAAGAGGTACTTTACCAGGTTGAAAGCCACCCTTCTCTTTCCAGGAAACCCTCAGGCGAAGCTGCAAAGGTGATTGTTCATCTTTTCATCCACATACTCGAACGCTATCAGAATATGTATGCCATGTATCTTGGATATGGAAACGGTGACTTTTTTGAAGTGGTTAACATGGTATCGAGTAAAACAATCCAACGCAGATTCAAGGCACCGGCCGAGACAAGATGGACGATCATCCATATTTATACCCTGCCCAACGGGAAACGTGTCCGAAAATTTATCTTTATGAACCGTTCCCTTCAAATATTACAAAGCAGAGAAGAACCCTCTTCCTACACTGTTACGGTACGTCCCTGGTATCAAGATGCCATTCGGGCATCCGGTGCCGTACGCAGTGATCCCTACCTTTTCAGCAACCTGGGCGAGAAAGGAATTACCTATGCCAAGCGTCTTGAAGGAAGCAACACCGTATTAGCCCTCGATTTTACACTGGATAATCTTCAAAAGGTACTGAAAGATCTTCCTTTTGCCAAAGAAGGGGTCATCAGCTTTTTTGGGCGAAACGGATCATTGATTGCCAGTTCAGACCCGGCAGAGAAAGGTGCCCAACAGGCATTTACCTCCATCATAAAGTATGCTGATATCGATAGCATCCATAAAGTGACAATCGGAAATAAGACCTATTTCGCCATGATCGTACCGCTTTCTGTTGAATTGGGAGAAAATACCTATGTTGGTGTTGCCGTCGACTATGCAACCATGATCGCACCGTACAGACGGCAGATCTATTATGCATTTGGCATTGCGCTGCTTTTGATGTTGCTTTTTATTCCGTTCACACTTCTGTTGACCCACTACATTGTCAAACCGGTCAAAGCTTTGATGGCAGAAAATGAACTGATACGGCAGCGCAAGTTCGAAGCCGTAAAGCCCATTGAAAGCAATATTGTCGAATTCATTGCACTGTCCAACTCTCAGATTGAAATGTCCAAAAGCATACAACACTACCAGAAACAGCTTGAAACACTGCTCGATTCTTTCATCAAACTCATTGCGGACGCTATCGATGCCAAGTCTGCCTATACCGGTACACATTGTAAAAAGGTACCTGTCATAGCCACTATGCTGGCGGAGGCTGCAAGCACATCACAAAAAGCAGCGTTAAAAAACTTTGTATTCGTTACCCAAGAACAAAAGAGAGCTTTCGAACGTGCGGCGTGGCTGCACGACTGCGGCAAGATCACAACACCGGAATATGTTGTCGACAAAGCGACCAAACTCGAGACCATTTACAACCGTATTCACGAAATACGCACGCGTTTTGAAGTACTCTGGCGCGACATTGAGATCGAGTATTACGAACGGCTTTTAAACGGTGAAAGTGAGGCACAACTGAAGAGATGGAAAGAGCAGGAACAGCAACGGCTCAAAGAAGAGTTTTCCCTGGTAGCCCAGTGCAATATCGGTACGGAATTTATGGAAGAAGAGAAGGTTGAACAACTTAAAAAAATTGCAAACCGCACCTGGGTACGCCACTTCGACGACCGGCTTGGACTGGCCGATGAAGAGATTGCCAGGTACAATACGACCGAACCTATGCCCCTGCCCGCTACAGAAAGACTGCTTGACGACAAGCCATACCACCTCGTTGAAAGAGACGGCTTTGACAAAGAACGGTATGAACAAGAGCGCTTTACCCTCCCTGTACCGCAATATCTATACAACCGAGGCGAACTCTACAATCTCTGTGTGCAAAAAGGCACCCTGACCGATGAGGAGCGCTTCAAGATCAACGAACATGTCATTATGACCATCAAAATGCTCGAACGCCTTCCTTTTCCCGAAAATATGAAAGAGGTACCCACCGTGGCAGGTGAACATCACGAGACACTTGACGGCAGAGGCTATCCGCGTTCACTGACAGAAAACGATCTCTCTATCCCCTCCCGTATTCTGGCCATTGCAGACATTTTCGAAGCGCTTACCGCTTCGGACAGACCCTATAAGAAGAGCAAAACCCTCTCAGAAGCGCTTGCAATTATGCACAAGATGAAAGAAGAACGGCATATCGATGCGGATCTGTTCGAGCTTTTCATCACTTCGGGTGTTTACAAAACATATGCAAAAGCCTACTTGAAACAAGATCAGATCGATGAAGTAGATGAAGAAGCACTGTTAACGTAAAAAAGACGAAGCATTTGGGGAGCCCAAACGCTTCAAAGAAGATTAGAATTTGTAGTTGGCGATGACACGGTACTGCTGGAAGTCGTCAAGCTGTGTAACGGTTCCATCGGCTTTTGCACCGGTATTGTTTTTGACCCAGATACCTTTAAGTGCAATGGAGAGGTGTTTGTCGTAGTTGTAGGCAAGCACGACGTTGAAGTCCTGCTGGTTGCCTTTTGTAAACCTGTCGTTGTCTGCATTCATGTAAGAAAGCACTGTCTTGAAACCGGTGTAGCCGGTAAAATCGTATGTCTGCGTATAGGCGATTTTGAATGCACTGGTACCACCGATGTAAATGGAGTCAGCCTTCAGTCCCTTTCCGTAATTGGAAGAGAAAAGATCGTTCGATGTGATCATATTGGTATAAAGCGGTGTACCGTCCCAGGGCAGTACAAGGCTGTCATGGGCATTGTCATCTTTGGTTACGTAAGAGTAGCCCGCCATAAAGGTACTCTCTCCAAAGTGGATGTCACCCTTGAGCGAGATAGATTCGGCATTGATCGCTTTGCCTCCCGTTACAGACCCTGCTTTTGCAAGGTTGCTGTCTGCATTACCGACACTGCGCTGCATTATCCCCTCAATGGCAAGACCGAATGCATGCCCGCCTGTTTCACCGTGATAGGCAGCAGTAGCATAAAGTGAATTGAGGAAGTCTTTCGCATAATAGTCATAGACAGAAACCGAAACTGCATCGTTGTGCCACGCAGCATCGAGATACCATACATCTCCTGTATCACTGCCGGTAATTGCGCGTGTATTAGCACCCAGTGCATGCTCGACAATATTGACAAAGCTGTCAGATGTACGCTGTTTGAAATGTGTCAGATATGATCCGCCTATGCTCCATCCGTTTGTTTTATCCGTATAAGAGAGCATCGCCCCCTGAACAGCAGAAGGCAGCATACGCACCTCTTTGGCATGGATAAGCGGTGTCTTGATGACCTGGCGTCCGTAGTTTGCCATGAAGCCTTCATAGTTGTACTGCAAAAGTGCTTCACCAAGTACTGTAAAGGAATCATCTGCATACTGCGCACCCAGGCGTACGCCGTTATCTCTTCCCAGAATAGACGTATCGACAGGATTTCCAAGAGAGAATCCGTTGGTAGTCATGAAAGTGGCTTTAGCCTTGAAACCCATCAGTGATGCTGTCTCGAAACTCAGCTGCCCGCCAATGGCGTTGGCGTGTGCCGACGTATCCTTGTAAGGATTGTCATTTTGCTTATCTGTCTGAATGTAGTAGTACTTAATATTTCCGTATGCTTTCCCCTCAGTGAACATTTCCGAAAAACTGTCGGCTGCGTAAATACATGATGCCGCGGCCATAGATGCCAAAATAATTTTATGCATAATTTTCTTCTCCTTGAACTTGTTATATATTATGCTATCAGTCCAATGATTAAAAAAGTACTTTTGCAGGCTACAAAGAAGAGAAAAAGCATCTCTTTTTGCATTTTATAGAAGATAAAAGAAAATGAATCAGAAAAACAAAACGATCAAGTCATTTTATTTTCTGCAACGCTTAGAGAATATTTCTCAGTACAATGGCATAGTGCATGACAAAAAGGTTCAGGAAAAATATGAGCATACTGGAACTGCGTGAGAGAAACTGCTGCAGCGGCGTACGTACTTTTCCGTTGGTCTTGTAGGCAATAATAAAATGGATAACAGTCGCCACTGTCAGGATGCCCACAAGAATGATCTTTTTATGCAGGGCATCGGAGATTGGGCTTCCGTTGGGATGCATCAGAATATCAAAAAGATGATACTCTACTCCCATAATCAAACCGGTGGTAAGCAGCAAAATCAAAGAGACCACTTCGAACCATCCAAAGATAGGCCCGATATGCGGGTAGACTTCCTGCTGCGCTTTTTTATCTCTCAGCGTAACGCCGAGTATGAACATAAAGACCGATCCACCAATCCAGGAGATCGCCATGATCAGATGGATGTGAAAGGCCCATTTTGTAATCCAGTCCCACATATATGGTTTTACCTTTTCTCTTTAGCTGTCAAGCTTCAATACTGCCATAAAGGCTTCCTGAGGCACATTTACCTTGCCTATAGCCTTCATACGCTTCTTACCCTCTTTCTGCTTCTCGAGCAGTTTACGCTTACGGGTGATATCACCGCCGTAACATTTCGCTGTCACATTCTTGCCCATTGACTTGACGTTGGTACGGGCAATGACCGTGTTTCCGATACTCGCCTGAATCGCTACTTCGAAAAGCTGTCTTGGAATGAGCTCTTTGAGTTTCTCTACGAAAGCAAGCCCGCGCTGACGCGCTTTGTCCCGTGGTACGATGATGGAGAGGGAATCCACCACTTCTCCTGCTACACGGATGTCAAGTTTGACCAGATCACCCGGACGGAACCCGATGGGCTCATAGTCGAAACTTGCATACCCCTTGGTAACGGTTTTGAGCCGATCGTAAAAGTCCATCACAATCTCGTTCATGGGAATATCATACTCCATCAGTACACGCGACTCATTGAGGTAGTCCATCTTCACCTGTATGCCGCGGCGGTCGTTGAGGAGTTTGATAAGGTTACCCACATACTCCTGCGGTGTCAGAATGGTTGCCTTGACATAAGGTTCGTAAATGGTATCTATCTTCTGTACTTCTGGCATCTCTGAAGGGTTTTGAATCGTGATCTCCTCACCGTTGGTCAGCTTGACACGGTAAACAACTGTCGGTGCCGTGGCGATGAGTTCAAGGTCGAACTCCCGTTCCAGCCGCTCCTTGACCACCTCCATATGCAGCATCCCCAGGAAACCGACACGGAAACCCGAACCAAGTGCCATGGAGCTTTCCGGCTCAAAACTGAGCGCGGAGTCGTTGAGTTTGAGCTTGTTGAGCGCATCACGCAGGTCTTCGAACTTGTCCGTCTCAATGGGATAGATACCTGCAAAGACAAAGGGCTTTGCCGGCTCGAAGCCGCCAATGGCTTCGGGGGTCGGGTTTTTCGCGTCGGTAATGGTGTCTCCCACCTGAAGTCCCTCGACCGTTTTCAAACCCGTAACGACAATGCCTACCTCACCCGTATCGAGACTCTGGGTTTTAACAGGCTTGATAGGATTTGGGTACATCAGGTCAAGTACCTGATGCTCTTCTTTCGTACCCATGATCTTGATACGCTGCCCCTTTTCGATCTTGCCTTCAAACACACGTACGAGTGCCAGTGCCCCCAGATAGTTGTCAAACCAGCTGTCGTAGATGAGCGCTTTGGTCGGCGCATCCTCATCACCTGTCGGTGCAGGGATCTTTTCAACGATCATGTCAATAAGTTCGGGTACCCCCTGCCCCGTTTTTGCCGAAACCAGCGCATGCTCCGTCGCATCAATGCCAATGGCCTCTTCAAGCTCTGTCAGTACACGGTCGGGATCGGCAGCAGGCAGGTCAATTTTGTTCACGACAGGAATGAGTTCGAGGTCATTCTCGATGGCAATGTAAACATTGGCAATGGTCTGTGCTTCGACACCCTGGGCAGCATCGACAATAAGCAGCGCTCCTTCACAGGAAGCAAGGGAACGGCTTACTTCGTATGAAAAGTCAACGTGACCCGGAGTGTCAATAAGGTTGAGAATATAGTGTTCTCCATCTTTGACATAGTCAAGACGTACCGATTGGGCTTTAATGGTAATGCCACGCTCTTTTTCAATATCCATCGTATCCATCACCTGCGCGCTCATCTGCCGGTCACTGACCGCTCCGCACTCCTGAATGATACGATCTGCAAGCGTAGATTTTCCGTGGTCAATATGGGCAATAATGGAGAAGTTGCGGATATTCTTCTGCGGTACTTTTTTTGTCACACGTTTCCTTCTTGTTTGCTTTTTAAGACAAAATTATATTTTGGTGCTGTGGGACACAGCACCCTACTGTGTCTAATTTGTTTCAAAGAGCGAATTGACGCTCTCATTGTTGTGTACACGTCTTATTACCTCTCCGAGCATCGAAGCTGTGGAGAGCATTTTGATCTTTTCGGAAGGTTTTGTCATCGGGATGGTGTTGGCAACAACGAGTTCGTCAAGTTCACCGTTTTCAATACGCTCATACGCAGGACCGGAAAGTACCGGGTGGGTACAGCACGCCATGACCGATGTAGCACCGAGTTTCTTGAGCGCAGCTGCGGCTTTGACCATGGTTCCTGCCGTATCGACCATATCATCAATGAGAATCACATCTTTACCTTCTACATCGCCGATAATATTCATCACTTCCGACTCATTGGCCTTTTCACGGCGCTTGTCGACAATGACCATGTCCAGTCCCAGCTTGTTGGCAAAATAACGCGCACGTGCCACCCCGCCGATATCAGGAGAGGCGATGATAGGATTGGGGAAATTTTTGGCTTTAATGTAATCCATAAAGAGGATCGCTCCGTAGAGGTTATCGACAGGAATATCGAAAAAGCCCTGAATCTGTGAAGCGTGCAGGTCTACGGTTACCACACGTGTGATGCCGGCCGTCTCCATCAGGTTTGCGACAAGCTTTGCAGAGATGGGTACACGCGGTGCCGCTTTTCTGTCCTGTCTTGCATAACCGTAATATGGTACAACCGCTGTAATAGATTTGGCGGAAGAACGCTTGAGCGCATCGGTCATAATAAGCAGTTCCATCAGGTTGGCATTGGCAGGTGCGGAGGTAGGCTGAACGATAAAAACATCTTTCCCCCGTACACTTTCGGCAATCTGTACGGAGATCTCACCGTCACTGAAACGATTGATGTTCGCTTTTGAAAGAGGCATTTCGAGATAGGTCGCAATCTCTTCTGCCAGTTGTGGGTTGGATGTACCTGAAAATATCATATATCCGCTCATGTCATAGCCTTTAAGGGGAATTTAAATCATGCGTATTTTACTCCAAAGTTGATAAAAAGGGGATTTAAAGGGCTTTGATACTACACTAATGCAAATCAATTGCATAAGCACGGATTAACAATGATACGACAGTTTTTCAGAAAGATCGCTACACACAAAGATAAATTCGACCATATTCTCGATAAGTACCACATTCCACGTGAATATTTCAACATCAACCGTAAAATGGTTACCAAAGGTGTCCTTGTCGGCCTCTTTTGGGGCTTCATTCCGATGCCCATGCAGATGGCAGGCGTGATGGTCACCACCCCCATTATGCGCTTTAATGTCCCTATCGCACTGGCAACAGTGTGGCTGAGCAACCCTGTAACCTATCCGCCGCTGTGGTATCTGGAGTATCTTACAGGAAATCTTATTCTGGGACACGAAGGCATTCACCATGTCGAGCTTACTATGCAATGGTTCAAAGACAACTGGGACAATATTGTCCTGCCCCTCTATGTCGGTACCGCCTTCTATTCCACCGTTGTTGCCTACCTCATCTATCTGCTGCTCAACTGGCTCTGGAAACGCTCAGCCATGAAAGAATGGCGAGATAGAAAGTGCAAGAAGTAACGTTTTTTACTCACTTTTTGTAACAGGTCACAATGCGGCACGGTACTTCGGTCTGTCTGCGGATCTCACACTGATGCAGCGCACCCTTTTTCGCTGCTTCCAGCCCCGTTTTTTCCACCCACCCGCTTGCACGTTTGCTCTGCGCACTACAGTGCCATATAACCACCGGTCTGTGTTTTTCAACAGACTTTTTTGGTTTTGAAACATGTTTGTGTGTACTGTTTTTTGTCGTCTTTTTTGATATCACTGCTGTCGAAGGCTTTTTTGAAACGGCAGTTTTTGGGTGCGAAAGGTAACGTGCATATACCCATCCTTTCCCTTTGACATAAGCCCACCTGCCTTTTTTTTGTGTGACACACACCTTTGTATTGCGTAAAAGGCGGGCTACCCGGCCGGCAGTGGTAGAGGCATACGCCCGTACATTGAGCCTGTCAGCATTGACAACATAATAAGTACACGCTTTTGCATCCTGTACAGCCGTTGAGGAGATGTGCTCTTTGTTCCCTGAACAGGAGTGTGCCAAAAACATCGATCCGAAAAAGATGATACCGGCACCAAATACAACTGCCTGCATATTCTCTTCCGAACGAAATGTAAACCGGAGAATGTCCAGAAGCAGAAACACCATCGAATAGAAAAAAAGTGAAACAATACCGATCCACACATACCTGACTGTTTCCGAGCAATCCGTACATACGTTAAAATAGTGAAACAGCCCGTATACGACCGGCACCGTGATCAGTATGCGCAGCCAAAATGACGGAGTGTCCCATGCAAATGTTGTCAGCCGGTTACGCAAGGAGTCGTTGTGATGCAGATTGACAATGCCAAAACGCGGTTGTTTGCCTTTTTCCAGAAAATCAATGACCTGATAGCAGGCTTTTTTAAAACGGGGGAAATTTTTGATCGTATAGTTGTCCTGGTGCAGCAGATTGTTTCTCTCAAACGCAATCGAACGCAAATTATTGTAAAACCCGCCGATGAGGCCTTTTTTATAGGCAATATAGTCAGCATGCTGTTGACGACATGACTCATAGGTTCTCAGATCATCAAAGATGCCGCGATCTTTGAGATACTGGTCTTTAATTTGATACATACCTTCAGCCCGATCATAGTAAAACTTGTATCCCATGCTGTCTGCACGCCGTTTTGCCGCTTTGATCTCTGCCTCTTTGTCCAAATAGGCATTAAAACTTTTCACAAGGTCACTGAAGCTCTCTCCCTGCCCGCCACGCTGCCGCAACAGTGTTTCAATACGGTTAAACAGAAAAATAGCTTCCGCCAATGATTTTTTATGCATGTCCTACTATCTCCCACACACCTATTGCAATAACACTCAGCAATACCAACACAAGCAACAAGCTGAAAACACGAAGTTTCTTTTTGTTACTTTGGGGATACGCATCAATCATCTTTTCAACCTCTTTACAGAGTTTGAATACCGCTTTGGGATTTTCTATTTTCGGGTTGCCGTGGACGACCCTGTTTCGTATGGTTCCAAGCTCAATGATCTTTGTTTCCATCTCTTCCGGAAAAAACTGTTCAAGCACTTTGTATTTGTCATAAATACCGCTTCCCGTGCCTCCAAGCATTTCAAGTTTCGATTCGATACGTGCGGTGCGGCGAACCACCTCTGCCGCATCGTAAAACGCTCTACGTTCTTTTCGTATTCTGACAAACCACATGATTCACCCTAAAAATAATATTTGATTTCCTGAAGATTGATCACATTGCGGTACTCGCCTCTGTCAAACTGGTAGACATTGATATTCCAGTAGTTTTCCAGTGCCATTCCCAGTATGACGCCTATGGCTTCAGGCATAGAGTGCACCAGTGTAATGGTGTCGAATTCACCCTTATACTGGTTGATAATGTTATAAATTTCCTGGGCATGTTCTACCCAGAGGTCGTTTTTGAAACTTTCGTCGTCGGTGGGGAGTGTACCGTTACGTACCGATTCCAATGCAATTACGTTTTTAAATTTACGCAGAGAGGGGTGTTCAAGAGAAATTGTATGGCTCGATATCTGTACAGCCACCAAAAGATCTCTTTCCTTTTTATCCTTGAGTTTTTTCATGATCTTAAAATGTTTAAAGTCTGAAACTTTCTCTTTGTATTTTCTCGAATCGATTTTTGCCACTTTGTCCAGTGTATTGGAGTAATCGTTGTTCTGATACACCACAATACCGTCTGTACGGAACATCCCGCCAAGTGCCACACCGACAGCGGGGCGTCTCAGAAAGAAGAGATGAAAACAGGCTTTATTGTCCAGCCTGCGCTGGATATCATTGAGCACATACCGAATAATCTGCAGAAAACTGATCAGCCTGGCACGGTCATACATCTCACCGTCATATTTGAACGTCAGCATTTGCTCAGAGATGTTGAAATAGCTCTCCAGTTTTTTATCAAGCCCTTCAAAACGGCTGTCTTCTTCGGCAATACGGGTTAAAAGTGCTTTAAAATGGATTTCGATCGGTGTACTGTCGTCTACACTGACAACAACAGGAATGGGAATGGTCTCATTGGCATAGAGTTGTTGTACTTTTCGCTCTTTGACAAACGCTATAAGGAGGAGGAGAAGTGCTACAGCAAGGGTTACAATAAACCCTGATTTTCCAAAAAATGCATCAGCAAACAAACCGCCGAAACCTGCAACGGTCGTTGCCAATATCCCATACGTGCTTGAAAGTACCCTGTTTAACATTTTCCCTCCCCTTTTTCGCGTATTGCTGTTTTAGACAATGACCCCGCCGCCAAGCAGTCTGCGTCTGTCATAAAAAGCTGCTACCTGCCCTTTGGCAAGACCGAAAACAGGCTCTTTAAGGGTAACTTTGGCACGTTCACCTTCGATCTTCACATGACACGGCACGGCAGTGGTACGGTAGCGTACCTTCACTTCACAGTCAAATTCCGTCAAGTCTTCAAAAAGATTGATCTGCTTGACTTCAAAGTCGAATACTTCCAGTTTTTCACGTGTCCCGACAACAATCTGATTCTCTTCAGGTTTGATGTCAACCACAAAGTGCGGATCATGTGCACCGTGTACGAAGAAACCGCGGCGTTTGCCGATGGTGTAGTGCATGTAGCCTTTGTGGGTACCCACCACATTACCTTCCGTGTCGACCGTTTCACCGGGCTGGTCAATGTTCATATGACGCGCAAGTACCTCATCATAAGTGTTTTCTACAAAACAGATTTCGCTGCTCTCAGCCTGGGTGGCGAACTCCTGAAGCACTTCAATGTTTGCCGCATACGCTTTGACATCGGGTTTCTGCCATGTACCAAGCGGGAAAATGAGTCGCGGCAGTACCTCTTTTTTCACTTCACTCAGAAAATAGCTCTGGTCTTTGTTCGGATCGTCCGCAGCATAGATAAATTCACCGTCACACTGGATGTAGTGGCCGGTTGCTACATAGTCTGCGCCGATACTGTCGGCAAACTCCACCATTTTTCCAAACTTAATGGTACGGTTGCACATGACACAGGGGTTTGGCGTCAATCCTGCTTTATAGCTTTCGACAAAATAGCTGTAGACTTCTTTATTGAATGCTTCACTCAAGTCATAGAAGTGTGCCTTGATGCCAAGGTAGTCAGCCACCTTCTGTACCTTCCGCCAGTTCTCTTCATGGTAGCCGGGTTTGTCGTGGAGCTTCATGTAGACCCCTTCAACGTCATACCCCTCTTTCTGTAACAATACAGATGTCACTGTCGAATCGACCCCGCCACTCATGCCAACCAATACTTTCTTTTTCATCGATATACCTTTTTTATTTCTAAGGCGATCATGCCTTCACTCTCTACCAGTATCCCTTCTGCTACGGTCATCTCATCAGCTTTCTGTAACATAACGCTGTGGAGATCAATCTTGGATAACTCAAGTGTCATGCCCTCTGTCAGTTGTGGTATTTTCACTGACCCAAAGGAGGGATACAAAAGTTCATATTTTTTAGTATGTATTTCTTTTTTCTCCTCTTTTGGTGAAAGTGTCACATATTTCCCTTCATTGTCAGACAGCTCCAGACAGGCCTTTACTTCAGCTTTTTGTACCAGCAGCAATACCAAATATCCAAGCTCCAGAAGGAGTACATCTCCAGGTTCCAGCATCTTTATATCTTTGCGTTTCAAGGCGACAGGAGGCAATGTTACACGGTATGTTTCAACATTCCGGTGTTTTCGCATCATCCGTTCAAGACGGCTTGCCTGCGTTTCAACCTTCATGCACATCCCCGATAAAGCGTTCAAGCAGATACTCCTTACTTGCAGGCAGCAGGTCGTCGGGTACCTCCTGGCCTACAGAGAAGTAGCTCATCGGCAGTCCGTAAAGCAGCATGAAGTTCAACAGCGTTCCAAAATGTTTTGTTTCATCAAATTTGCTGACAATCACCGCATCAGGGTTGAGAAAAGAGAAGTTCTTGTAAATATCTTCCATATCTTCATATTTCACCGTCGCTGCCAGCACAAGGTGCACTTCCATATCACGTACCGTTTCAGACTTGATGAACTCGATCGTCTTGACGAACTTCTGGGTATCGTACGGAGACATGCCTGCCGTATCGACCAGTACAATATCATATGACTCCAGTGCTGCAATCTGGGTTTTAAAGTCTTCAGGGGCTGAAACCGAAACGTGCTCAATCTGCATAATATCCGCATAGTGCGCCAACTGTTCGACAGCTCCCACTTTATAACTGTCAAGATTGACCAGCGCTACTTTGTAAGGGCGGTCGAGCAGATAGGCATAGCGTGCAGCCAGTTTTGCAATGGTCGTGGTCTTTCCCACTCCCGTAGGACCTACCAGCATAATCACTTTTGGTTTGCCAACCATTTCATCTCTGACAGTGATGCGGTCATCGATCTCTTCAAGCACATAGGAAACCAGCAGTGTTTCATCTTCTGCAAGAGGAGTACCTATCAGCGGATCGAGTACGCTGTCAAGCCATTGGGGCGCAATACCTTTTTTCAGGAAGAGTGCTTTCACCTTCTGAAGTACGGCTTCCTCTCTTGTCAGTTCCGAACGCATCGCTTCAAGTTCTTTTCGCATGGAAGTCACTTCATCAAGCATCATTTCCTCTTCATTGTAATGTTGCACAGAGGAGATTTCCTTGCCAAAAGACTTCTTCATAAACAGTGCTTTGGGTACGGCAAAGACCACTTCGGCACGGATCTCTCCACTCTCATCTTTGCTCTGCTTTGCAGAAACAATGGTGAGTTCCGATGTATTACCATACTTTTTTTCTGCCTGTTCATACGCCTCTGTAGGTGTCGAAGCAACAAATGTTTCATTGATCATACTACTGCCTTTTTCATCATCGCAAGCGGTATCAGTACCGATGGCCGCTGCATCCATCCCGGATGCGGCAGCGTCAGTCTTTCACTCTCTACACTTGCCGTGTCGTAAAATATTATATCGATATCAAGTGTTCTCGGCCCGTCTTTAAAAAGCCGCTTTCTGCCAAACCGCTTCTCCGCATGCAATACATAGCGCAGCAGCGCTTGGGCAGAAAGTTCTGTTTCGACCAGGATCAGCGTATTTAAAAAATCATCCTGCTCCAAATAGCCAAATGGAGGATTCTTCAGTATGGGCGCTGTTTCGACAATGTCTATCAGTGGACTGCGTTCAAAAAAGACAAAAAGATGCTCAAAACGCCGCAGCACATCACCGACATTCCCGCCGATACCCAGCAGTACCCTGTGACGCTTTTTTCTTTTTCTTTTTGCATTATAGGGAAAATGGGGCGTAAAAATCAATGTCAGTGTATCATTGAGCTTTTTTCTTTTTACCATCATTTCCTGCTTTGCCTGTTTACTGTTTGTTTGGTGCGTGGTTACGCACCCTACTCCCTGCTACCTATTACCTGATTAAAGGACTTTCGCTTTGCCATTGACTATCGCGACCATATCTTCAATGCGGATACCAAACTCTCCGGGGATGTAAATACCCGGCTCTATGGTAAAAACCATGCCGTCCTCGATGACGGTTTCGGACTTGGATGCGATATAGGGCATCTCATGAATGTCAAGCCCTACACCATGTCCGGTGGAGTGGACGAAATACTCCCCGAAACCTGCCTTTTCGATGATGGTGCGTGTCAGTGCATCGATCTCTTTGGCTTTCATACCGCTCTGCGCCTTTACAATGGCATTGTCATGCGCTTTCAAGACTGTATCGTACGCTTTTTGAATTTTCTTTTTCGAAAAGTGCTGCCTGGTTTTAAAGGCAAATTTTTCATCAGCAAAAACCGTTCTGGTACGGTCGGAGCAGTAGCGTTTGTACTTCAGCCCTGCATCAACCAGCAGCAAGTCACCTTTTTTGAGCTTTTTCTTTGTCGGCGTGGCATGCGGTTTTGCCGCATTGGCATTGATGGCAACAATAGGGTCGAAACTGAGGTCGTACTTCCCATATCCGCCAAGCGCACCCTTGGCCATGTAGGTGAGTACATACTCATCTTTGCCAAATCCCTCTTTCTGTACCGCTTTTGCAAAGGTTTTGAACGCCTTGGCACCCAGTTTTGCCGCTTTGGCAAGCAGTACAAGCTCCTCTTCGGTTTTGATGATGCGCTTTTTGTGTGAAAAGTCCGGCTCGGCAACGAACTTCACTTTGCATTTGCTTTTTATCGTCTCAAAACCGTAGACACTCCACTCTTTGGGGTCGAACAGCACCTTTTTTACCCTGCTTGAGGAGAGTATATGGGCAGCCTTTTCGTAGAGGTTGCGTACTATAACCACTTTGGCACCGCGTACATTGCTTTGGGCATCGAGTGTGTAGCGGCTGTCTGTCAGAAACCATGCCTCTTTTCCCAAACGCAGGTAAAGTGCATTGTCACAGCTGTAGCCGCATTCATAATAGATGGCATTTTCGTCTTTGAGCATGTAGTTCATAGGTTACCTTCAAAAGGGGGAGAGTCAAGAGGCACAGTCGTACCTCCTGTTATTTAAAGAGCAGGATGCTTACTGCTGCTGTGCAGCTTCCTGTGCCTGCTGCTGCGCCTGACGCATTGCATTGACCTGATTGAAGATCTCCAGCATGCCGATCATCGCAAGGTGGTATCCGAACGGTCCCATACCGACAATCTGTCCTGCACATACCGGTGCGGTGAGGGAAGTGTGTCTGAACTCTTCTCTTGCATGAATATTGCTCAGGTGTACTTCGATCGCCGGGATCTTCACTGCCGCAAGCGCATCACGGATCGCAATAGAAGTGTGTGTGTAGGCTGCAGGGTTGATGATGATACCGTCGGCATCTCCCATACATTCCTGAATATGGTCAACGATTTCACCTTCGAGGTTGCTCTGGAAAAATTCGATCTCAACTTTGTTCTGCTCGGCGAACCCTTTCATCTGCGCATGAATATCTTCAAGTTTCATCGGTCCATAGACATTCTGGTCTCTGACACCGAGCATATTGAGGTTTGGTCCCTGGATTACAACTATTTTCATTATTACTACCTTCTTATTGTATTATTTTCGCTATTATTTTATCCAAATAGGTTTAAACCCAAGGAAAGTGACACCATGAAGATCATCATTGCAGACTATCTCTATATTGACGGCCGATTTGTTGAAAATCTCGCCATCGCGTTCGACAGCCGCATTCAAGCGGTCGACCTGCCTGAAAAACTGCTTGAAACCTACCCCGAGGCAACGCTTGTACGTGCCAAGCCCTACACCGTTCTCTACCCCGGTTTCATCAATACCCATGTCCATCTGGAGTTCTCCGCGAACATTACGTCACTCAAATACGGTTCCTTCATGCCGTGGCTTGACTCGGTCATTGAGCACCGTGACGATCTGCTTCAGGAATGCGACAATACCATGATGCAAAAAGAGTGCGACCAGATGCTGCGCTCGGGCATCACCACGTTTGGTGCCATCTCCAGTTTCGGTACAGAGCTTGAAGTGTGTGAAGAAGCTGCCCAGCGTGTGGTCTTCTTCAATGAACTCATCGGATCCAATGCCCAGTATGCAGACATGCTCTACAACGATTTTTTAGAGCGTGTCAAAGCATCACAAAGCTGCGAGCCCGATAGCCGCATTATTCCTGCTGTTGCCGTCCATTCCCCTTACTCTGTCCATCCGGTCATCCTTCAGCGTGCAGTGACCCTTGCCAAACAACATAAGATGCCGCTTACCGCACACTTTCTCGAGTCAGCCGCAGAGCGGGAGTGGCTGGAAAAGGGCAGCGGGGAGTTCAAAGCCTTTTTCGAAAAATTCTTCAACACCTCCACACCGGTAACGACCATCGAAGAGTTCCTTAATGCTTTCGATACCTACCCTACCCACTTTGTCCACTGTGTCCAGGCCAACGACGAAGAGCTTGCGCACATCAAAGAAAAAGGACACACCATCGCCCACTGCCCGCGTTCCAACCGCTACCTTGGCGTAGGACGCCTTGCTGTCGAGAAGCTACATGCCCTTGACATTCCCTATACCATCGCGACAGACGGACTCAGCTCTAACGATTCACTCAGCATCTTCGATGAGTTCCGGGCCGCACTAATGCTTCACCATAAAGCACCTCTACAGGAGTTTGCCCTCAAACTCATCAAGTCCGTTACCTCCGATGCAGCAGAAGCGCTCCAGCTTGAGTGCGGCTCTCTGAAAGTCGGGAACTACGCCGACTTCGCACTGGTAACACTGCCCGAACTTCCAAGACGTACCGAAGAGATCGCCCTGTGGACCATTCTGCACACCAGAGAGGTTGACAGCGTATATATTGAAGGAGAGATGTATGTTTAAAAAATTCAGCGACACACTCAAGTGGATCGGCGATCACTTTAAAGGGCTGCTTTTTCTGCTTATTTTGATACTGGTCTTCATGCCATCGGCAGAAGCGCCTTTGAAAAAACCGAACTTGCAGGAGATCAAACTTTTCGGCCCCATTATGAGTTCTGAAAAGATCGTCAAACAGATCAATGCGGCAGCCAAAGACAATGCCATTAAAGGCGTACTGTTCAACGTCAACTCTCCCGGCGGTGCTGTACCGCCTTCCATCGAGATCAGCTATGCCATCAGAAATCTGCAAAAGAAAAAACCGGTCATCGCCTACGCATCGGGCATCATGGCAAGCGGCAGCTACTACGCCAGCATCTATGCACAGAAAATCATCGCCAACCCAGGTGCCATCGTAGGCTCCATCGGTGTCATTATGGAGAGTGCCGACATCAAACAACTGCTCGACAAAATCGGCGTCCAACCGCAGATCGTCAAAGAGGGTAAATACAAGGAAGCAGGTACGTTCACACGCAAATGGACCCCCTATGAACGCGCGGAACTCGAACGTGTGACCAAAGACACCTATACACTCTTTGTCAGCGATGTCGCCAAAGCCCGCCACCTTGACATCAATGCTTCAGACAGCTACGCCAATGCCCACATTTTCCTCGCTTCACGCGCCAAAAATGTCGGTCTCATCGATACGGTAGGCACAAAAAGCGATGCGGAAAGTACTCTCATCAAAGCTGCACATGTAAAGCACCCACGCTGGAAGAAAAAAGACAAACTTGAATCGTTCGTAGAAAAGCTGACCTCCAAGGCACTCTTTCAGCTACAGAGCTATTTTTACGGCTTGAAGGCGGAGTTGTAAGAGAAGAAAACATTCAGGGGCACACGCCCCCTATGCTGCCTCAAGGTGCATTGACAGGTACGACTGTTACATTGGCCTCTGCCGAATACTGTAATCCGTCAGATACACGGAAGGTAAACTGATCATTTGTACCTGATGCACACAACGACCCATCCGCACTGTAGGTAACCTGATTTCCATTCACCGGCGAGAGCGTACCATATACCGGATTCGTGACAATTTCATATGTAAGAGGTTCATTTTCGGGATCACTGCCGCTAAGTACTATATCGACAGTAGGCTGAGCCGCTACATTACAATCTATCTCCACAGTCTGGGAGTCTGCTACAGGTTGCCCATTTGGCACATCGGTAATGTGTACAGTCACAGTACCCTCCTTTGAGATTGTCAAAAAAGGATTTGACCCTCCGTTGCCGTCATCTTTTTGTCCTGTAGCATGTGCAGAGTAAAAAAAGGTCTCATCACCTGACTCACCCGCATTCGCAGTATAGGTAACGGTACGATTGTCACTGTTGATGACAGCCGTGCCCTTTTGCAACGCACTCGGGTCAGAGATCGCATCAAGAACAATTTGCATACTATGTTCACCTGGAGCCGGATCGTACGTATCGTTTGCAAGCATATCGATGACGACACTCTGCCCCTGTGCCACTGTTGCGTCATCATTATTGACTGTAAATTCTCCATCTCCCGCAAAAGGTTTTTCACCACATCCGCTCAATATAAGCGTACCGCAGACCAATAAAACCGTTAAGACTGTCTTTTTCATGATATATCCTTTTATATTTTGATATGTCCAGTATGCAAGAAAAGTGTAATGAAGTGTAATAATAGTGTAAGTTTGCAATGTTTTAAACTGTTTTAATAATCATGCGAAGCAAATAATGAGTCAATTTTCGCTTTTTAAATTCAGTTCATAATATAGCCAATGCCATACACGCTTTCGATATTCAACACCGGTACTTTTTTTCGCAGACCGCTGACCTGGTTTTTTACAGAGTTAACAGAGATTTTACGATCGAGTGCATCATCCCATAGTGCAACCATAATATCCTCGTAAGCAATTCGCTGCCGGCGCTTTTCCAGGAAAAGGCATATGAGTTTCCGCTCTTTATACGACAGTTCTACAGGTGAACCTTCCAGCCAGAGTGTCTGAGTTGTTTCATTCCAGTAACATTGGGGTGCCAGTACGGCAACTTCACTGTTTTCGTTTTCCGAAATAATCTTCTCGGCCAGCAGCAGCAGTGTCTCTTTAAAGTGTCTCGGTGTCACCGGCTTGACAAGATACTTACAGAGGTTCAGCTCCGTTGCAGCAAGCAGCTTCTCTTTCTCTGTATGGGCTGTTAGCATCACGATCTTCGTTTTTCCGTCTTTCTCCCTGATCTCCCTGGCGACAGAAAGTCCGTCCCGTTTTGGCAGATTGATATCAAGCAGAATAACATCCGGATGGTATTTTCGGTAACTCTCCAGTGCTTCCTGACCATCGTCTGCGACAAACACAGTGTCAAAATAGTTACGCAGATAGTCTCCGACACTTTTTTGTATCTGCATTTCATCTTCTACATAAAGAATGGTTTTCGATTTGAGTGCTTCAAGCATCTGAACTCCTTGCATCCTTTGTTTCACTCTGCTTGCCATCATCGAAAAGTACTCTAAACTCTTCAATGGTGTCTGACATTTGGGCAGTCAATTCAACAATCTGATCGACCTGTATTTCAACTTCATGCAGGTTTTTCTGTTCATTGAGCGTATGTGAAAGGTTCATGATCAATGCATTAATATGCATTAAAGGCTGCCGCCACCGGTGGGCTATCTCATCCAGCATCTGCTGCATACTTTCGATGCGGCACTGCTGCCGCATCACGGCATCTTCCGAGGCGTGTTTCTCCATTGCATGCTGAAGCTGTTCAATGGCTGCCCGGCTCTGCTGCAGCGCAGTTTCGTAATGATCGATATCTTCTTCCTTTTTTCGTACCTCAGCCTTGAGTTTCTGCGCCTGTTCCTGCAATAAAATACTCTCATCCGCTTTTACTTTTTCGTAAAACAGAAGTACCAGTGCCATGGAAACAAGCGAGACACTCCAGGTGATATACTCTGTTACAGTGTAGTCATACCCCGCCACGATAAGGTAGAGAATAAACAACAGATAGCCACCCAAAAAGAGCAGTCCTCCTTTGGCATCGAGCAAGAAGAAGATCAGCACCATTACGGCCGGCACCCACAAAATATGGGTACGTTCTTCGGGAATATAAAGTGTCAATATGATCATCAGAATATACACCAAAACAAAAAAAATCCGTGCTATAGGCAAATAAAAGCGTTGATCTTTTCGTAAGAAAAAAAAGCCTATCAGAAAGAAAATACCGAGACTAAGCTCAGAACTGCCGACAATCACCCGTCCCTGTGAAATCCGGTAAATTCCAAAAATTGAAATATAAATCCCTATTGCCAAAGCAATGATCAGCAATGTAATCACTTTGTAGCGGATGACCGGCTGCGGTACAGTAGAGAAGAGACAGGTTTTCAGCTTTGAGAATCGATACACAGGATCTCCTTCATCTTTACTATTTCATAAAAGTGTAACAGAGTGTAATCATTGCTTTGACATTGGGAGGAAGATTGTAAAAGATGCGCCTTTCCCGACATTTTCTGCTGTGATCTTTCCTTCAAGCTGCCGCTCTACAATAATTTTTGCAATATAGAGCCCCAATCCCGTACCCCCATCGTGTTTTTTCGTGGTAAAGTATGGATCAAACAGTGAAGAAAGCGCCTTCGCTTCAATACCTCCGGCATTATCTGTTACTGAAAATAGAGCCCTTCTTCCCTCTTGGCGACATTCAAGTATCAGTTTTGGAGATGGAATTTTCCTTAAAACAAATACTTCGAGTGCATTGACCACAACGGCAACAAGTACCTGAAGCAACATATTTTTGGGAATCCGTACCCAAACATCCTCTTCACAGACAATCAGCAGTTCTATCTCTTTTAAACGGTAATGCAGCATTGTTTCAAGTTCTTTAAAAAGTTCATAAACCTGCACATTTTCGGGTTCTGTCTGTGTATCGAAAAGATGACGAAAATCTTCAATGGTTTCAGACATTTGCAGCGTAATTGACGCAATGTCATCAATTTTTTTCATGACTGTCGTTGGAGGTACACTGTCATTCCTGTCAAGCTGGGTTTCAAGATCAAGCAAATGGGCATTGATATGCATCAGGGGCTGTCGCCACTGGTGGGCAATGGCATCGGTCATTTCGCCAAGACGTGCCATTCTGTATTGATGCAGAAGCATCTGTTCCTGCTCTATCTGCTTCTTTACTTCCCTGTTTATGCGCTGCTGCAAATGGCTGTTGAGCATTGTCAATTCGGCAGTTTTCTCTTCTACCTCATGGGAAAGTTGTGCCGCATATGCTTCCATCAATGCTTTTTCCCCATCTTTTACCCTTTCATATATATACATGACAAATGTCGTTATGAGAAAAGCACCGATAAGTGTGATGAACTCTGCCATGGTATAGGGATATCCACTCAAAATAAGGTATATAATAAAAAGTGTCACCAGTACAAACATAACAATGCCGCCAGTACGGTTCAAAAAAAAGAAGATCAAAATAGGTGCAGCGATAACCCACAGGATATTGAGATGATTCTGCGGTACTTTAAAAAAAATGAGCCAGGTATAGAGGAAAAAAAGAATCATAAACACAAGTGCATAGTGGGCATAGAACTTTTTGTTCTTCCGTAACAGAAAAAAACCGGAAAGCATAAAAAGTCCCAATAGCAACTGACTGATACCGACAATCAGATTTTCTTGTAAAATTCTGACTGGAGCAAAGCAGAGTACACCCAGTCCAAAAAAGAATGAAATCATCAAAAGTGCAAAAATCTGATGTTTCAATATCCATTCATGTGTTTCAAACTGATCGTGTGGTGTAAAAAAATCTATCAGTGCCTTCATGTAAAATCATAGCATATTTTTGTTTTATTTATATATCAAATAAATAAAATATAGTGTTAATATATAAATAATGCTAACACATATTCTTGGCAAGGTATATAACAGGCATACAATAGAAGTGTTTTTTAGCGAAGGGGGGAACCGGTACAGAAGACTTAAAGCGCTTCTGCCGCCTGAAGGAAATCTTTTGCGATCTCTTCGGGGTCTTCCAGTCCGATGGAAACGCGGATTAGCCCTTCTGTAACACCGAGGAACTTTCGGGTTTTGTCGTCAAAGTCGCTGTAGATCGTGCTTTGCATATGCAATGCAAGGGTACGGTTATCACCGATGTTGGCTGTCAGTGTCGCCATATTCAATGCATTGAGGAAGGTAAAAGCGCGTTCCTGTGTACCACAGTCAACCGTCAGAAGCGGCCCGCAGCCGTCTGCAAAATCGCTGAGGTAGCGTGCATGATCTTCGCTTTTAGACAGCGAAGGGTGATTCACTTCAATACCCTCAGGCAGATTCTCTTCGAGTATCTGTGCAACCCGTGCAACCGACTTGTTGACACGCTCGACCCTGAGCGAAAGTGTCTCCAACCCCAGCATCGTCAAAAACGAACCAAAGGCGTTGGCGGTCATGCCCACATCACGGATGGCACGCTTTTTACAGATGGGAATAAACGCTTTCTCTCCTGTCTTGTTGACGATCTTGTGCAGGTCCGCATACTTTTCGTTGTGCAGCTTGTCCCCTTCAGCCTTGACTGCACGGAAGACGGCAATACCACCCAGTGCCGCAGAGTGGCCGCTCATATTCTTGGTACTTGAGTGTACCACGATGTCCGCACCAAGCTCCAGAGGACGCACCAGAAGCGGTGTGGCGGTATTGTCCACAACCAAAAGAGTCTCATAGGTGTTGCAGAGATCAGCAATACGTTTGATGTCCGGCAGACGCAGGCTGGGGTTGCCCACACTCTCCATCAATACCATCTTCACACCCTCTTTGAGTTTCGCTTCTATGTGCGTGAAATCATCGACTTCACAAAACGTGTTGCTGATACCAAAGCGCTTGAGGGTTTCGTTCACCAATGTGTAGGTACCTCCGAAAAAACCGCCGATACAGAGTACTTCGTCACCGGCTTTGAGCATGGCTGTCGTCACCATAGCAAGCGCACCCATCCCCGAAGCGGTAGCAATAGCGCCGAAACCGCCTTCCATCTTGGCAACAATACCTTCAAGCTTACCGTTGGTAGGGTTTCCCACACGTGCGTAAAGCGGCTTGTTCACTTCACCTGCAAAGATTCCTTCTGCTTCCTGGGCATCTGCATAACCGTATGCGGCAGAAGGGACAACAGTAGGTGCAATAGGGCCTGTTTTGGAACCTACACTTTGCACAAGCAGGGTATTGTAATAATCAAAATTTTTGGTCATTTTTCTTCCTCTAAATGGAGTAATTGAGTGTCTGGTTCGCTTTCATCTCATAGTTTTTCAATTCGGAAAGCGGAATATCGAATGCCTCGGAAACACTCTTTTGGACATCCTGCCAAAAAAGCCTGAGCCCAGGGTTGTCTGTACGGCAAATGTCACCGAAGGCATCGGCTTCAAGAATGTGTACAACCTCTTTAAGTGAAATATCTTTAAGGTCACGTGCCAGACGGTATCCGCCGTGCGCCCCTTTAACACTTGTAAGAATTCCCTGTTTTTTCAACTCAAGCAAAATCTGCTCCAGAAAACTCTGTGGAATATTGGCCCGTGCAGCGATCTCTTTGATCTTGAGTACTTCATTGGGCTGGATGGTTCCCATTTCATTCAGTGCTGCAACGGCATAAATAGTTTTAGTTGAAATTCCTATCATGTTTTATTACCTTTGTTAATTGTAAGGCGTAGTATAACTTACATCCTATACAAAAATCGAATAAAACTTCAAGAATAGCGCAAATCATGAGAATAACTGCCACGATCAGTGCCGTTTTTACAAATCCGGACAGTGCGAACAGGGTAATAGCAAACGATGTTACAAAACCAAGATAGAGTGCAAAACGTTTTGGAGATTCGTCCGAGTAAGCCGGTGCAGCATCCCAATGCTTTAATATGAACTTCGCGATCTGTGCAAAAGGACTGTAGTTCTCTTTGCGAAATACCCTTGCTGTAAAATCATACAGAACCGTAAGTATAAAGAAGTCGTTACGGGTAACAGCAAACAAGAGTGTAAAAAGAAGTACCTCAAAAGAGACAATTCGAACAAGGTTGGTATCGATGCGTCGTTGGGAAATAGGACATGAAGGAGACATGTACGTCCTTTGTATATGTACAGCAGGCACCTCTAAAGACCCTGGGTACCCACAGCATCCGGTTTTGTTTCAAGATTTAACAATATAAAGGGGAGACTACAACAATCTTAAAACCGAATGCCCTTGTCCGTGTGGGTTGCCAGGGTTTTTACAAGTGCCTTTTTGCATTTGTTGACGCCATTCTATCTAAAAAGTTTTTTATTGTCAAGTAAATCTATTGATTTTATTATTTTAATCCTCTATTGCTCTCTTAACATTTTATTAACACGGGAAGCATAGAATACGTTTTACATCCCAACATGGAGCATAATTATGAGAACGATCGACCAACTTGTACTCGACGAGAACAACATTGCATTCAATCCCGTCGTCGGCAACAGTTACCAGTTAAACGATATTGCAAAAGAGATACTCATCTCACTTAGACACCATAAAAGCAAAGATGAGATCATTGACGAACTTTCCGAAAAATATGATGTCAGCAAAGAGGATCTCTTTATCGATGTCAGTGATTTTATGTCAAAACTGAAAATTTACGGATTGATATAACATGAAAATAGCTGTCAGTGGACTGAACAATACAGACAATCCGGCTCCGGGAATTCCTGTGATTAAAAGTTTGCGCTCAGAGCACACCCTCATAGGGCTCTCTTACGATGCGAACGAACCGGGCAACTACATGGGTCTTTGTGAAAGAACCTACCTGATGCCCTACCCCTCTCTCGGTATTGACGAACTCAAGAAACGGCTTGCACACATCAAAGAGAAATCGCAGATCGATGCTGTGATCCCCAATCTCGATGCGGAACTCCCGCTCTACATTAAATACCAAAGAGAGCTGGAAACAGAACTGGGCATTAAACTGTGTCTTCCTTCACTGGAAAACTTTGAGCTTAGAAACAAGAACAAACTCGATGCGCTTTCTGAAAAACTTGCCATCAGACACCCAAAAACCTTTGAGATCTCCAGCATAGAGGAACTTGCCAAATGTGCAGAAGAAACCGGTTTTCCGCTTATGGTCAAAGGAAACTACTATAAGGCCTATATGTCACACAATCTGGACAGTGCTGTGGAACACTTTTACAAGATCTCCAATGAATGGGGATTTCCCGTACTCGTACAGGAAGTGGTATCCGGAGAAGAACTCAATCTCGTAGGTGTCGGCAACGGCAAAGGGGAACTCAAAGGTGCTGTGGCCATCAAAAAGCTGACCACGACTGATATTGGGAAAATATGGACAGGGGTTACCCTCCAAAACCAAAAACTGATGGATATCGCCAAAGACTTCGTTGCCCAGACCGGATGGAACGGTCCCTTCGAACTTGAGTGCATTATGGCAGGCAATGGTGATATCTTCCTTATCGAGATCAACCCCCGTTTCCCGGCATGGGTCTATTTTGCAACGGAAATCGGCATCAACCTTCCCAAAATGGTCGTTGATATCATGCAGGGAATCGATACACCGCCACAGCTTGAGTATCCGCAGAACAAACTTTATGTGCGTTATACCGCCGAACTGGTCACCGATTTTTCTGACCTGATAAAACTACTTTCAACAAAGGAACTTTAATATGAGCAAACAGCCTTACATCAAACCAACCATCAATAAAGTCGAATTTGCTATGGCATCCAAATACGGAAGCCCTATGAAAACCCAGAAGATCCGTTCTGAAATTGACGGTGTCAAAGTTGCTGACCTTGTCAATACTTTTGGCAGCCCTGTTTTCGTATTTTCCGAGAAAAAAATACGCGAACTCTACAGCAATCTCTACAGTGCATTCAGTTCCAGATATCCGGATGTCCAGTTTGGCTGGAGTTACAAAACGAACTATCTCAATGCCATATGCAACATTTTCCACGACCTTGGTTCTATTGCCGAAGTGGTCAGTGAATTTGAGTATCAAAAAGCCAGAGCACTCGGGGTTGAAGGGAAAGACATTATTTTTAACGGCCCGTACAAACCTTATGAAGATCTCAAAATTGCCGTTAAAGAGGGGGCAAAGATACATGTAGACAACCTTTTTGAACTCAATGACCTTGAAAAGATCGCCGATGAACTCGGTACCAAAATCAAAGTCGCCATTCGTATCAATATGGATACCGGCATCCATCCGCAGTGGTCCCGTTTCGGATTCAACTTTGAGAGCGGTGAAGCCTATGAAGCGGTCAAACGTATGTATGACGGCGGCAAACTTGAGCTTAACGGCATTCATTCGCATATTGGTACCTTTATGCTCGATGCCAATGCCTACAAAGTAGCAACGATCAAAATCATGCGTCTGAAAGAAGCAGTTGAGAATGATTTCGGTGCTACTATCGAATATATTGATCTTGGCGGCGGATTTGCCAGCAAATCACATCTCAAGGGCATTTATCAGTCTCCTGATGTCATCGTTCCCACGCCGGACGATTATGCCGAAGCGATCACCAATGCCATCTATGAGATGAATAAAAGTGATACGTTGCCGAAACTCTACCTTGAAACCGGACGGGCACTGATAGATGAAGCAGGATACCTCCTGACATCAGTCCACGGCTATAAACGGTTTCCTGACGGAAAGAAAGGGTATATCCTTGATGCCGGAGTCAACCTGCTTTATACTTCAACATGGTATAACTTCAATATTGAGCTTGACAAACATTACGAAGGCGAGAATGAACCTTCTACGCTCAACGGCCCTCTCTGCATGAATATTGATGTGATCGAAGAGCATATCATGCTTCCGGCACTTGACCGTGGCAGTATTTTGAGTATCTCTCCTGTAGGCGCCTACAACTATACGCAGGCGATGCAGTTTATCCGCTACAAGCCGGCAGTGGTGCTTATAGACACAGAGGGACATCCGAAACTCATCAAAGCTGTTGATGACCTGGAAACCGTAAACTACAAAGAGATATAAAAAAGGCTGTCTGTCCATGGAGAACCTGAAAACACTTATTTTTAGTGCCATTAAACCCTACTCTGCTATTCTTTTTCTCAATAGCAGGGCAGCAGGTATCGTGCTGCTGCTGATCACATTTATCAATCCTTCGGTTGCACTAAGCGGATTGGCAGCAGTGGTTTTTACAATACTCTTTGCAGAATTCCTGCAGTTTAAAGAGTCCTATCTTGCACAGGGATTTTACATTTACAACTCACTGCTTGTAGGTATGGGAGTAGGCTATATTTTCGAACCCTCCATGGTCAGCATTATGCTCATCGGCATTCTTTCCGCATTTACTTTTATGCTTTCTTTCATGTTCAACCGTCTGTTCAGTGTTTACAAAATCCCCATTCTTTCCCTGCCTTTTTCAATTGTGACAGTCTTTGTCTATCTTGCATCACTTCAATATTCAGGTCTTCTCTCCACCCTGGTGAACAATGCCACTATGTACGATATCCAAATGCCCGCACTGCTAAGCGGGTTTCTCAAATCACTTGGAGCTATCTTTTTTCTGCCAAATAATATCGCCGGTGCTGCAATCATACTGCTGATTCTCTATTTTTCACGGATCATTTTCATCATGGCACTGACAGGATTCTATTTTGGTGTCATGCTGCACAGCCTGCTCATCGACTCCTATACCCAGGCGCTGCACGACCCTTATGCATTCAACTACATTCTTGTTGCCATTGCACTTTGCGGTATTTTTCTGCTTCCGACACTACGAAATTTCATCCTTGCACTCATAGGGGTTGCCATCAGTGTCATTCTGACAGATGCCATTGTCATGCTGTTCAACTATTTTGCCATTCCGGTATTTACGCTTCCGTTCAACATTACGGTTATTGCCTTCATTTTTATTCTCTCCATTATCTATTACAAAGAGTTCAACGTAGAGATCAAAGCCACCCCTGAAGCTTCCCTGGCAAATTATCTGAGCAAAATCTTCCGTTTTGGAGAGATCCCCACAAAAATCTCCCTTCCCTATTCGGGTACATGGTCTGTCTATCAGGGATTTGACGGTGCATGGACCCACAAAGGCCAGTACCGTTACGCCTATGATTTTGTCAAAACATATCCTGATGGGAAAACCTATAGAGGGGATGGAAAACAGCCTGAAGACTATGCTGCTTTCGGGGAAGCAATTCTCGCCCCTGTCAGCGGGTACATCGTCGATGTGCGCAGTGACCTTCGTGACAACCATATCGGCGAAGTCGACCATATCAACAACTGGGGGAACTACATCATTATCCGCAGTGATATGGGATTCTACGTCGAGATAAGCCACCTGATGCAATATTCTGTCACGCATGAAACCGGAACCTATGTGCAGGAAGGGAGTGTCATTGCAAAGTGCGGCAATTCCGGATATTCTCCCGAACCCCATATTCATATTCAGGTACAGGATGTCCCCACAATCGGAGGGTTTACAAGAAAATTTCTTTTCAGTGAGTATATTTTCAAAGAGAAACTCCTCTACAACAGCACACCTTCGCTTCATGAGGAGGTCACTGCCGCTGTCATCAACAAACATATTGCTTCAAGATTTCTGTTTATTCTGGACGATACTTTTACCTATAATGTCTATGAAAAAGGAGTGCTTGTCGGAAAAACGGTTTTTCGTGTTCAAATGGATACGGCAGGGACATTCTATCTGACCGATACACAGCACAACCGACTCTATTTTTACAATACCCTCAAAGAGTTCTATTTTTATGACTATAAAGGCACAGATTCCTATCTTAAACAGCTTTTTATACTGGCACCGCGTATTCCGTTTATCTCGTCCCAAAAAGTAACATACGAGGACTACCTTCCCGCATACTTGACAAAAAGTCCGATTCAAAGAACCCTGATTGAACTGGCTTCCACCATTCACAAAGAAATCTACAGAGAAACATCTCTCTATACATTTGACGGAGAAACAGTCACTTCACGGTATGGAGAAGTGGCTGTCTCAAAAACACACAAGGGGTTTGCATCGATTGCATACGACACAACACACCTCAAACTTTCTACCGAAAACATATAATAAGGAGTACATAATAAAATAATTAAACATTATATGATAGAATTCTGTAATTTTGTGCACACTTTCTGCACATTCAACCATTATAATTTTAAAAACTGGGAGAAATGACAATGAAAAAACTTATACTCGGAACGCTGGCACTTTCAGCGATTGCCTGTGCAGACACGGCTACTGTACTACCTTATTTCGGTACGATCAACTATGACAACTCTACCGGCAAATCACTGAAAGACAGTTCAAAATTCGGAGGGGTCTATACCAGCATCGGAAACCTTGATTATCTGCTTGAGTTTTCATACAGCTACCTCGACACACAATACAAAGACAATGTCAATGTTTCAAACCTTATCCAGCATGACGTGACACTGGTCTACAGCAAATACAACCCAAAATATATGTTCAAAGGCGGTATTCACTACATCAACAACAATGAGAATACAAATTTCCGAGACCTTGGAAGCGGTATTGTCGGTATTCTTGGAGTTCAAGGCTACACTTACGGTGCCAAAAGCAAAATGTCTTACGGATTGGATGTCTACTATTCACATTATGGCAGTGCCCATAACGAAACAAACATCAACAACACCACAACTATCAGTCTTTGGCAGTTTACACCCTATTTCGAATATGGTAAAACCATCTCTGCCGATCTGGGAAACACCTTTACACTCAAAGCCAATTTCATCGATGCAAAAGACTACCTCGATTCCAGTTACTTTTCCTATGAAATTTCCGATACTGTCACCTACAAAGGTGCTTACCTTACGCTTGGATATATGGGTGGTGACATGAAAAGCGGCGTCCGTGACAACGGCTTTTCCGTATACAATACCAAAGACCTTTACCACAGATCCTATCAGGCAAAACTCGGATACTACTTTACGCCAAAACTGAATGTCAGCATAAACTATACTGCCAATGACTATGAAGAATACAATGCAGCAACCCTCCAGCTTCTTCCGGAAGGACGTAACTCCATCGTATATGCAGCAGTGAGCTATACCTTCTGATATGAAAAAAACACCACTTCTATGGATGCTTGCAAGTCTCACACTGCTTGCAGCATCTCAACCCAAATCTGATTCGGTCAAACAACTCTATGTCAAGTCATATAACTATGAGCAGATGGGAAAATATGATGAAGCCATCAAAGTACTGACCCCGCTGTATAAAAAATATGCCAACGGCTATACCTTGAATCTGCGTTTCGGATGGCTCTTTTTCCGGGAAAAAAAATACAAAAACAGCCTTATGTATTATCAGAAAGCCTCCATCATCAACCCGTATGCCATCAATCCGCGCCTTGGCATCATTCATGTCTACCTTTTGACGGAAGCCTACAAAAAGGCAGAAAGTGCCGCACAGGAATTGATTAAGATCGATTATTACAACTACTATGCAAATCTCTATATGATCAAAGCACTTGTTGCCGAGAAAAAATACGATGCAGCACTGCAAATGGTTCACAAAATGCTTACAGTCTATCCTGCTTCCGTACCTTTTCTCGAACAGCTTGCCAGAATCTACAAAGCAACCGGCAATACCTATCTTAAAAAGGTGTATGAAGATATTCTTATCCTCGATCCGAACAATGTGATGGTCAGAAGTATGCAAAAAGTAAAATAATGTTCAAAATACTCATCTTTGAAGAGAGCCTTCCCTATTACCTTGACACCCATTTTTCGTCCTATGAGGTCGATCTTGCATGGACAGAGGAAGAGATCCTCTTTCTCACCTATGAAAAACATTACGATCTTTACATCATCCACTTCAGTGCCCTGCAGACCATTCAGTCTCTCAGAGATGCTGAGGATCCCACACCGGTTATCTATATCGATGACTATTACAGTCTGGAACATATGAAACTTGCGTTTCTCCATGGTGATGACTATCTCATCAAACCGCTTTATATGGATGACCTTTCTGTCAGAATCGATTACCATTACCGAAAAGTATACAACCATAAAAACAATATTGTCATCTATAAAGATTTTTATTACCATCTTAATACCCGTCAGCTTTTCAAAGGAACAGAACGGATCAAACTCTCTCCCAATGAACTCAAACTGCTCGAACTGCTTCTGACACACCGCAATAAACCGGTCAACAAAACCTATATTTCAGAAACACTTGAAAGCCACAGTGACGGCTCTTTGAGAGTCTATATTTCAAAACTGAACAAACTTGGTTTCAGTATCGACTACGACCGTTCCATATCAAGCTATATACTGACAGATTAGCACCCTTTTATTACAAACTCTGCCTACGCACACAAATACTTTCAAGATCCATCTGCACATAACCTGCACGCAAACGTGTTATCATGCTCCTATAAATACATTGAAGGAGCCGGTTATGATCTACACAGTCACCACCGATATTTCACCTGCACAGATCAAAGAGGAGATGGAGACACACGCCAAAAAACACGGATTTGGCGTGCTTCAGACCTACGATTTTAAAAAAATTCTGCACGACAAAGGCTTCCCCATCGAAAAGGAGATTACCGTCTTTGAACTCTGCAACCCTCCGGGTGCACAGCAGGCGCTCAGTGAGATCTCCGCTATTTCGGTCTATCTGCCATGCCGCATCTCCGTCTACGAAGAAGATGGCGCCACAAAGCTTGCTACTATCGGTTTCGAGGAGATACTCGGCGCAGTCGATGTCGAAGAGGATTTCAAAACCTTTATGAGCATCCTCTTTGTCAACCTCAAAGCGGTCATGCACAGCTGGAACTACTGAAGATAAACGGAGAAAACATATGAAACGAAGAACATTTGTCAAAGGGGCTGCAGCAGTCTCACTTGCGGCTGTCGCGGCAAGCGGACGTGAAGCCAAAGCGCTCCCCAGACAGGCAAGCAGCGCAAGCGTACTGGAAGGAAGAGAGTTCTTTCTGCATATCGACTATGCCCCTGTGAACTTCACAGGAAAAGAGGCTGTAGCTACAGCGATAAACGGACAGGTTCCCGGCCCTACACTGGTATGGCAGGAGGGTGAGACCGTCACCATTCATGTCACCAACCACCTCAAAAAGAGCTCCTCCATTCACTGGCACGGCATCATCCTGCCTGCACCCATGGATGGCGTGCCCGGCATCAGCTATGATGGCATCGCGCCGGGTGAGACCTTTACCTACCAGTTCAAGGTCAGACAGCACGGCACGTTCTGGTACCACAGCCACTCAGGCTACCAGGAGCAGACAGGTATGTACGGTGCCATTGTCATCAAACCCAAACGCAAAGAGCCGTTTGCCTACGACAGGGACTATACCATTGTACTCTCGGACTGGAGTGATGAGAAACCAACCTCCATCTACCGCAAACTCAAACTCAGCAGCGACTACTACAACTACAACCGGCGCACCGTCGGCGACTTCTTTTCAGAAGTGGGCAAAAAGGGCTTTACCAAAGCATTCAGTGACAGGAAGATGTGGAACACAATGCGTATGAGCGACAGAGACCTCAGCGATGTGACAGGATACACCTATACCTATCTGATGCACGGCAATACTCCTGCCACACAGTTCAAGGCGCTCTTTAAAAGAGGCCAGAAGATACGCCTGCGCTTCATCAACGGTGCGGCAATGAGCATCTTCGACGTACGCATTCCCGGACTCAAAATGACGGTGGTGGCAGCCGATGGCAACCATGTCAAACCTGTCACTGTCGATGAGTTCCGCATCGGTGTAGCGGAGACCTACGATGTCATCGTAGAGCCCAAATCCCAAAGAGCCTATGCCATTTTCGCACAGAGCATCGAACGCAGCGGCTATGCTCTGGGCTCTTTGACACCCTCTGCAGACAAACTCGCCAAAGCGCCAAAAATGGACAAGCCCCAGCCGCTTACCATGTCGGACATGGGTATGGATATGGCAAAAGCGGGCTCGAAAGGGATGAAGATGCCTATGAAACCCTACCGATGGAAAGCGATGGAGGCGCAAAAGTACCCTGTCACACCGCTACCGATGGCAACCGGTCCGCAGAGTACGATGAAGGCGATGTCGCCCAAATACCGTCTGGAGGACCCCGGTGTGGGGCTGAGAAACAACGGCAGACGTGTACTAACCTATGCCGATTTGAAAAACCGCTACACGACCCGCCATGCCAAAAAGCCCGACAGGGAGATCGTTTTGCATCTGACAGGGAACATGGAGCGCTATATGTGGTCGATCAACGGAATCAAGTATGCCGATGCCGAACCACTTCTTTTCCATTACGGAGAGCGTCTGCGCATCACCTTCATCAATGATACGATGATGAACCACCCGATGCACCTGCATGGCATGTGGAGTGACCTTGAGACTGGAGATGACAGCCACCTGGTACGAAAGCATACCGTACTGGTTCAGCCGGGCTCGAAGATCAGCTACCGAGTCACCGTCGATGCCAAAGGGGCATGGGCCTACCACTGCCACCTGCTCTACCATATGGCCGGCATGTTCAGAAAAGTCGTCGTGGTCTAAGGAGAAACATCATGAAAACATTATTGAAACGCACCCTGCCGGTACTGGCAGCGGGAATGGTACTCACCCAGCAGCTCTGGAGTGCGGGAGCGGACGATCCGCTGCGCGCGACACTCATTATGGACAAGTTCGAAGTGCTCGACAACAGTGAGAAGAGCCGGGAGTGGGAAGGCAGCTTCTATGTGGGCTACGACCTTGACAAACTCTATGTCTACTCTCAGGGGGCGGCGACATCTGAGGGTCTGGAGTGGAGCCAGAACGAATTTGTCTATTCTCATGCTATTGCACCCTTTTGGGATATTCAGGCGGGAATCGCCTACGACAAAAATGCCGATGCCTCCAAAACATGGGCAGAGCTTGCCATTGCCGGACTGGCACCCTACTTTTTCGAAACGCGTGCGGCCTTGCTGCTCAACAGTGACGGCAATGTCGGGCTGCGTCTTGAAGCCGAATATGAGGCACTGCTGACACAGAAACTCATTCTCACTCCCTCGCTCGAAGCGGACTTCTACACCAAAGAGGATCCCGAACTTGGCATTGGTTCCGGACTCTCCGACCTTGAAGCGGGTTTGAGACTTCGGTATGAGTTTGTCAGAGAATTCGCACCCTACATCGGTGTGACCTGGGAGAAGACCTTCGGTACAACCCGTGACTACAACCCGGTCGATGAGACCTCTTTTCTTGTCGGTGTGCGGTTCTGGTTTTGAATATCAAAGAGAGATAAAAAATCTATGTATCAAGATAGTTTGCTAAGAGAGTTTTTTGTAGGACGGTTTAATCGTAGTATTTTATACACAAAGCAAGAGATATGCTATAATTAAATCGATAAAACTGAATTGGGATCGATCATGACAAAGTCTGAGATACTTGACTATCTAAAAAACAACTATACCTATCTGAAAGAGAAGTATGATGTTGAGACCATTGGCATTTTTGGATCTTATGCAAGAAATGAAGCAAAAGAAGACAGTGATATAGATATTTTCGTCAAAATGAAACCCAAGCTTTTAAATATGGTCGCAGTGAAACAGAAGATAGAAGAGGATCTGGACAAAAAAGTCGATATTGTCCGACTGAGAGAAAAAATGAATCCTTACCTCAAAAAAAGAATCCTTGAAGACGGCATCTATGCAGTACGATAAGGCATTAGTTGTAGAGATACTGCAGCAAATTTCGGATGCGCTTGTAGTGATACAAAAGCGGTGTTCCTATGCAAAAGTCGAAGATGATTTTACAGATAGTGAAACAGGTCAAGATAAACTGGATGGTATCTGCATGAAGCTCATTGCAGTGGGAGAAAGTCTGAAAAACATAGACAAAATTACACACAAGACGCTATTGCAGCAATATCCTCATATTGAGTGGAAACAGATTAAGGGCATCAGAGATGTTTTATCCCATCACTATTTCGATCTCGATGCCAGTACGATTTTTGAAATTTGTAAAGATCATATAGATGACTTGTTGAAAACCGTAAATAAAATCATCGATGACCTTCATTCACAACCATAAATGTTCATAACTTCAATTACTTCCTGAAAGATAAGATTCCGCTTCTTCTTTAAGTCTGCACGCTCTCTGCACACAGTATTGGTACAATGACTTTAACAAAAACCAAAGGAGGGCACGATGAGACAGACATTCGAAGTTCAGAACGTCAAATGCGAAGGATGTGCGGCGACACTTAAAAAAAAGCTAAACCTGCAGTTTGGAGAGGTCGAAGTGGACCTAAGCAGCTTTCCGCGAAAGATCACACTCGATATTGAAAAGGGCCAACTTGAAGCGCTTGTACAGACACTTCGCTCTCTTGGGTATCCGCTGGCAACAGAGGAGCTTGGCACCATGGAGAATGCCGAAGCGAAACTCAAAAGTTTCATCTCCTGCGCTGTCGGCAAGTTCGATACACAAAAACCGTGACATATGCACAAACCCTGCACACTTGCAGGGTATACTCTCATATTCAAAAGCCCCAAGGAGCATAAACATGCGTACCCTTTTTCTTGCCCTGCTGCTCTTTTCCATGCTGCATGCACAAAATATCGACACTCTCATAGCACAGGCCATCAAGAACCATCCCTCGCTTGAAGCGATCAAGCACCGGCTTACAGCCATGGATGCACGTATCGCAAAGTCGAAGAAGTGGGAAAACCCAGACCTCTCCGTAACCATCAACGACATACAGTTCAGCGACATCTCCAACCGATCCATCGAACCGATGCAGTTTGAAGCTTTCAACGTCAAACAGAAGTTTCCATGGTTTGGAAAGACCGATGCGAAACAGCGCATCGAAGAGGCGCGCAAACACCTGTTGCTGGAGAGTTACGATGCGGCAAAGGTCGCCCTTGCCCTCCAGATACGCCAGAGTGCCTACACCATCAAGGAGCTTGAGCGCCGCATCGCCATTTTGCACAAATACATACAGCTGGCGCGTACCAACATCACACTCTTTACCGACACCATTGCCACAGACAGCATGAGCCATGCTGACAGCGTGACCGCCGAACTCTCCCTCTACAAGATTGAAGTACAGATGGAGCGCTACCGTGCCATTCTCAAAGCGCAGCGTGAGAAGCTTGCCTATCTCGTCGGCCGGAAAGTAACGAACATCAGCACGCCCCTGCGCCTGCACAAGCCCCCTGCACTTGGCTACTACCTGAATAAAATGAAGCACAACCCCTCACTGGGTATGAAAGCGAAGCAGACCGACGTTGCTCAGGCAAAAGAGAAGCTGACCGA
>Ga0256829_1000390_pt1 | contig 46134 bp, 44 predicted proteins | sample 131447metaG_FD_185979 | JGI IMG/M metagenome (GOLD analysis project Ga0256829, IMG submission 185979) | Hydrothermal vent microbial communities from Lau Basin, Pacific Ocean - 131-447 | ecosystem: Environmental > Aquatic > Marine > Hydrothermal vents | place: Pacific Ocean: Lau Basin | collected... | reverse complement strand
AAATCAAGGCAATAACGGGGAAAATAGAGGCGCAATTTTATATACGATGTTTTATATACGATGACGAGGGAAGGAAAGCAGAAAACGGGAAATAAAAAAGGGAGGCATCAGCCTCCCTTTTTTGTTCTGCCTTAGACAGACTGCTTGAATTTCTAGAAGCTGTAATTATACATGAACAAGCCCTGATCACCTTTTGCGCTATTTGTTGCACCTGTTGCTGCATCAGCAATGGTAGTGGTTTTTATATGATCCCACTCAAATGCCGCGACGGTATTCTTGCTTGTCTTGTAGGTAATGCCTGCAAGTACAGACTGATCTTTCTTAACTGTTCCTACTCCGGTTGCTGCAGCGGTTGCTGCAGCATCTCTCTTTTTGAATTTAACCTGGTCATATCCTGCATATAGGCCTACGCCTGCTGCCGGGCTTATTTTTGCCTCAATATTCCATGCTGTGCCCGATGATTTCTTTACGCTACCGTTAGAAACGTAGTAGTTGTAGGGTGCGGTACTCAGCACTCCAAAGAATCCAAGTCCGCCTTTTGCATAGATTATGTTTGACTTTAATGTGACCATAGAGACCGGAAGCGTAACTCCTGCCGAAAGCACATAAGGAGTCTCGGATTTGCCGTTTGGATCGCCAAGACCGCCTACTTTGAAATTCTGACCAAGAACAAAACCGTAAACGGTTGCAGGAGCGCCGAAACCGGTGTTGAACTTTGCCTTTGCTTTCAAACCGAAGCCCGGCATTGCCGTTCTCAATATAGAATAAGGACTACTGGCTGGCTGTCTAAAAGTAAAGATATCTTGATAATCCTCTACATTTGCCTCAAGTGTGAGCGAGCCGCCGCCAAATCCGAATGTGTCACCGACTCGTATCTGTCCGCTTCTTGCAGGAATTGTCAAAAATCCAGGCTGGCCATTCCAGTTGATTGAGAAGGATGCCGGCTCAAAACCCAGGTTCCATGTCTGTCCGACCAATACCCATGCACCACTACCCAAAGTCTGTTTTACGTAGGCATGGCGAATTCTGAAATGACCGGGAGAATAATCGATCTCTAACTTGCCACCAACACCGTTTCCGCTGTCAAATTTAAAGCCGAGTCTACTTTTACTTACATTAAATCCTGACCATTTTGTCTTGTCTTTGTATGATCCGCCGCCAGCTTCAGTAGCTGTGTTGCCCAAGAAAGAGGTCTTCTTGTTCCATCCGAAATAGGTTCTGATGAACCCGTACATCGTTACATTTGTCCCGCCCTTTGTAGTTACCGTGCCTGCGTTGCTTGTTGTGGCAACCGTCAATGCTCCACCTGCTATAGCAGCTGCAGCAACCAAACTGATGAAACTTTTCTTCATATACTCCTCCATAAAGAATTTTTACATTTACATTCTACTGTAATGATTTTTGTTGTCAAGTCTTTTTCCCTAAACCTGAAAAATCCTTTTGCATTTTTTATCATTCACCTCCTTTTCCTGAAAAACCTGCCTTCAAAAAACTCCCCCTCCAAAAATTTGGGTTATAATAATATATCAATTAAGTTTTGTCAAGTGTTTATGAGAAAAAAGTTCAAAATAGGATTGGAATCAGGTCTTGAGATTGCTTCGGAAAGGTTTATATCAAATCGTTAGCCATTGATATATTATGAATGTCTTTAATCTGAATATCAGCATAATCGGAGCTCTTTTTACCCACAAGCACCGTGCAAAATCCGGATTTCTTTGCCGCTTCAATATTTTTCGGATAATCATCGATCATAATATTTTTACCTCTAAAATCGTTTGCAATTTTACTAAAGGTATATGCTTCAGGTTTGGCATGATATCCGAAATAAGCCGTATCGAATATATCTAAAAAACACCCTCTTATGCCAAGCGAGCTCAAAACAGCCTCAGCGTGTTTTTTTGAAGCATTTGTAAAGATAAATTTTTGCGCCTTAATATTTTCAAGAGCAGACTTTAACGAAAAATCGTATTTAAGCAATCGCTTAACGTCTATGTCATGCACATAATCAAGATAACTTTCCGGGTCAACCGAAAAATTTTTTATCAAACCTCTTAAAGTCGTTCCGTATTTAACAAAAAAATCTTTTCTGATAATTTCTGCTTTCTCTTTATCTACACCCATAAACCTCATAACAAACCGGTTGATTCTCTCATCAATAAGCCTGAACAGATCCGGTTTCTGATAAAGCGTGTTATCCAAATCAAAAAACCAGTTTTCAGTCGGATGCACTATCTTTGTTTCCCTTGTCCTCTTGTTTGGTTTTGATACTGATATCCTTGGTATAATCCGGACATTTAAACGCAACATCAGAAGACACGCTGTATTTTTTTACGCAGCTTGCTCGCCACGCACAAACAACACAAAGCGATCTTGGGTTATCTTGCATTGATATAGAATAGGTTTTTGTTTATGGAATCAAGAAATGCTATGGCAGATGCCTGAACGATATCGGTGTGCGTTCCCATTCCGAGAATTGCTTTATCTGTATCGGAAAAATAGACCTTAACATGCACCATACCCATAGCATCTTTGCCCTCTCCTACCGATTTTATCTGATAATCCTCAAGCCTGCCTTTTATATTCACAATTCTCTCAATTGCTTTGTATGCCGCATCAACAGGTCCATTTCCCTGAGCAGCATCTATGAATGTTTCACCTCTTCTTTCAAGCTTGACCGTTGCAGTCGGCATACTGCTGTTTCCGCTGACAACCTGCAGACTTACAAGTTTGAAAACTTCAGGCACCGTCTTTGATTGACTTGCAACCAGAGCATACAGATCCTCATCGGTCACCTCTTTTTTCTTATCCGCAAGAACCTTGAACCTGGCAAACACGCTTTCCAATGTTTCAGGCTCAAGATTTTCAAATCCGAGTTCTGAAAGCCTGTTGATAAGCCCACGTCTGCCGGAATGTTTGCCCAAAATAAGTTTGTTACCCGGAAGTCCTATGTCTTCGGATTTCATAATCTCATAGGTGGTTCGCTCTTTTATTACGCCATCCTGATGAATGCCCGCCTCATGAGCAAAAGCGTTTTTCCCAACAATCGCTTTATTTCTCTGAATCAGTATTCCTGTCAGCTGGCTTGCCAGTCTGCTGGATCTGTAGATCTGCTTTGCATCAACTCCGGTATCGATATGATAAAAATCGTGCCTGGTTTTCAAAGCCATCACTATCTCCTCAAGCGCAGCATTGCCTGCTCTTTCACCAAGACCGTTCAGCGTGCATTCTACCTGTCTTGCACCAGCCAGAACCGCAGAAAGAGAGTTTGCCGTAGCCATTCCAAGATCATTATGACAATGAACACTTATTATGGCATTATCAATATTTTTCACATTTTCCCTAAGATAGCTTATAAGCTCGAAAAACTCCTGAGGGGTTGTATATCCAACGGTATCAGGAATATTAACGGTTGTTGCTCCTGCCTCAATGACGGCTGAGACTATATCAACAAGATATTCCTTTTCGGTTCTGGTTGCATCCTCCGGTGAAAATTCAACATCTTCAGTATAGCTTTTGGCTAACTTGACCGATTCCACGGCTTTTTTTAATACCTCATCATAACTCATGCGTAATTTTTTCTGAACATGAACCGGGCTTGTTGCTATAAAGGTATGTATTCTTTTCTTTTTTGCCGGCTCAATTGCTTTTGCGGCAGCTTTGATATCGTTCTCGTTTGCCCTTGCAAGCGATGCAATTACCGGACCTTCTATCTCTTTTGCCACCCTGTTTACAGCATCAAAATCGCCCGGACTGCTTGCGGCAAAACCGGCTTCTATGATATCGACCTTAAGATTTGCAAGCTGCTTTGCCAATCTGAGCTTTTCGCCCGTATTCAGACTTGCACCGGGTGATTGTTCCCCGTCTCTCAAAGTTGTGTCAAATATCTTTACCGACTCAAGCATTTTCACCCTCCTCTTTGGTTGCCCTGTAATTTCTCATTTTTCGCCTTGCCAATCTGCTCACAAACACAACAGGTCCTGAAAACAGATAAACAAATGTTATTACAGGAATTGCGATTCTGGGTCTCATCATCACAACTATTATAACAATCGTTGTTATTGCAAAAAGATAGATAGAAAGTCTTTTGGTCATAGTTATATGTTTAAAACTCTCATATCTTATATTTGATATCATCAGATATGAGGTAATAAAAAGCAACATAAGAGCAGTAATTTTGTAGCTTGACAAATCAAGCCTGCCGGCAAGCAGTATCATAGAAACAACAACCAGGGCGCCTGCCGGTATCGGCAATCCGAAATAGCGGTCACTCTGATTTGTCACGTTAAATTTAGCCAATCTTAATGACCCTGCCAAAAGATAAATAGCTGAGACCACCATTCCTATATCACCAGTAAAAGAATAAAAATATCCGTAAAAAAGTATCGCTGGAGCGGCACCGAATGAAACCAAATCGGAAAGCGAATCGTATTCAAAGCCGAATCTGCTGGTTGCACCGGTCATACGGGCAATCTTGCCGTCAAGATTATCAAATACAACCGCCAGAGCAATAGCTATGGCAGCCTCAAAAAAATTTCCCCTCACCGAAAATACAATCGAATAAAAACCGGCAAGCAGATTGGCTGCGGTGAACAGATTCGGAAACAGATACATTGTTTTTTTTCTCATAGATATTTGCCCATTTGCGCCTTACCCAAAATTTGCCAAAACATATTTTAACCTCTATATCTAAAAACTTTAATTCTAATATACACCTTTTTTAAAGGTATTCCATAAACGAACGGTTATAAATTTGTAACCGTTCGTTTATCAGGTTCATCAAAATCTGAAATAGTCCTGCTAATTTTTGCTTTCATCCACCTTTTTGTCTTTTTTGAGCCACGGCATCATAGCCCTCAACTGCCTGCCAACCTGCTCAATCGGATGCTCGGCGTCTTTTTTTATAAGAGATTTAAGCATAATCTTTCCGGTTTTGTTCTCAAGCATCCATTCTCTTGCAAAACTTCCGCTCTGAATCTCTTTTAATATCTGCTTCATGCTCGCTTTAGCCTCTTCTCCTACGATCCTTGGACCCCTTGTCACATCTCCGTATTTTGCGGTATTTGAAATCGAATACCTCATATCGCTTATTCCGCCCTCATACATAAGATCGACAATCAACTTCAATTCATGAAAACACTCAAAATAAGCCATCTCGGGAGGATATCCTGCTTCAGTTAATGTTTCAAATCCAGCTTTTACCAGAGCCGTTATTCCTCCGCACAATACCGCCTGCTCGCCAAACAGGTCGGTTTCGGTCTCATCTTTGAATGTTGTCTCAATAATTCCTGCTCTGCCACCTCCGATTGCCGAAGCGTATGAGAGCGCAAGATTTTTTGTGTTTCCTGAAGGATCGGCTGCAACTGCTATCAACATAGGCACGCCTTCACCTTGAGTATATTCATATCTAACCAGATGCCCTGGTCCTTTGGGAGCAATCATCATTATATTTATCGATTCATCAGGAATAATCTGACCAAAATGAATCGAAAATCCATGCGCAAATGCTATTGTGTCTCCAGAATTCAGATACGGTTCAATCGAATTTTTAAACAGTTCCCCCTGCTGCTCATCAGGGGTTAAAATCATAATCACATCTGCCCACTTGGCAGCATCTTCGGTTTTCATAACTTTAATGCCTGCTGATTCTGCTTTTGCCCAGGATTTACTTCCCTCTCTAAGTCCGACGACAACATCAACACCGCTCTCTTTAAGGTTATTTGAATGCGCAAAACCTTGCGAACCGTATCCTATTACCGCAACCTTCTTTGAACGAATCAGATCAAGATCTGCGTCCTTGTCATAATACAATTTCATAAACTATGCCTCCAGAATTAGTTTGTTTTCAGTTCTCTTGTCAATGCAACAATGCCGGTGCGGGCAATCTCTTTGATGCCAAGCGGCTTTAGTAAAGATATAATAGCGTTTATCTTGCCCGCATCTCCTGATATGGCTATGGTATAACTATCAGCAGATAAGTCAACAATGCTGCCTCTGAAAATGTCGGTTATTCTCAGAACTTCAGCTCTGCTCGCATCATTTGTGTGCATCTTAATCAATGCCAGTTCTCTTTCAACAGAAGGCTGGTCATTCAGATTTATCACCTTTAAACAATTCACCATTCTGTTAAGCTGCTTTTCAATCTGCTCTACTATCTCTTTTTCGCCCTCAACCACAATGGTCATCCTGCTTATACCCTCATCCTGAGTCGGCGCTACATTAAGACTTGCGATATTGTATCCCCTTGCGGCAAAAAGATTTGCAACACGCGCAAGAACGCCAAACTCGTTATTTACCAGCACAGATAATCTTATTCTCATATCAACCTCCCGCTAAACCAATATCATCCGGTCAAGAGGCGCTCCGGCAGGCACCATTGGATATACATTTTCAAGTCTGTCAACAACAACATCAAGCAGATATGCCCCATCATACTCTATCATGGTTTTTACCGCACCCTCAAGCTCATCAGGAGAGGAAACCCTGCCGGCTTTAATTCCGTAAGCCTGGGCAACCTTTACAAAATCTGGCTGAAATGTCATATCGGTATGAGCATAACGATTGTTAAAGAACAGATTTTGCCATTGCCGCACCATCCCGAGATACTCATTGTTTATTATCATCATTTTGAGCTTCAGATTTTCCTGAACGATTGTCGCAAGCTCCTGAATATTCATCTGAAAACTTCCGTCGCCGTCTATATCAACAACAATCCTGTCTCTGTATGCAACCTGTGCACCAATAGCGGCAGGAAGCCCGTAACCCATAGTTCCCAAACCGCCTGAGGTAAGAAAACTGCGCGGTTTTGAAAGTTTCATAAATTGAGAAGACCACATCTGATGCTGACCTACCCCTACAGCAACAATAGGATCTTTACCTGCCAGAAGATCGGACAAGCAGTCTATTGCCTGCTGAGGTTTTATAACATCAGTGGATCTTTGATAATCCAGACGATGCTCCTGTTTCCATTTTTCTATCATTTTCAGCCACTCTTTATGTTTGGTTTTGTAAAAATCAACCGGTTTGGCTTTTTTCTCTACGTTTTCAAGAAGCTGATCCAATACAGTACCAAGATCACCGACAAGCGGATATTCTGTAGGAACGTTTTTTCCTACGGAAACAGGATCAACATCTATATGAGCAATTTTTGCCAAGGGAGCAAATTCATCGAGTTTACCTGTAATCCTATCATCAAAACGCGCCCCGAGTGAAAAGAGAAAATCACAATTCTGAATAGCCATATTAGAGCTATACGTGCCATGCATTCCAGCCATTCCCAAAAATAGCTCGCTTTCCGGGTCAAATGCGCCTTGTCCCATAAGTGTTACAAACACAGGTATCTGAAGACGATTTGCCAGTTTTGTTATCTGCTTGGATGCATCAGAGCTGATTGCGCCGCCTCCCACATAAAGAAGCGGTTTTCCCGATTTTAACAGCACATCCACCACTTTTTCTATCTGACGCGGATTTCCTTTTACAGTAGGGTTGTACCCAACAAGCTGCACCTTTTTAGGGTATATAAATTCGGCTTCACCAAGAATCACATCTTTGGGAAGATCAACAAGCACCGGACCGGGCTTTCCGGTTCTGGCTATATAAAACGCCTCTTTTATGGTTTTGGCAAGCTCCGAGGTACTTTTTACCAAAAAATTATGCTTTGTGCAAGGACGGGAAATGCCTACGGTGTCAGCCTCCTGAAATGCATCGTTGCCTATCAATGTGGTAGGCACCTGTCCGGTAAAAACAACCAGCGGCACCGAATCGGCGTATGCGGTTGCAATACCTGTTATGGTGTTGGTGGCTCCGGGTCCGCTTGTTACCAAAACCACCCCAACCTTTCCTGTTGCACGAGCATATCCGTCAGCCTCATGCGTGGCTCCCTGTTCATGTCGGGCAAGAACATAGTGAATCTCATTGCAATCCATAAGAACGTCATCGATTGCCATTATAGCACCGCCGGGATACCCGAATATCGTGTCAACATTCTCCTTTTTTAACGACTCAATGATGATTTCATAACCTTTCATTGATTATCACCCCCTAAGTTTCAAGTGCCATACTATATCACAATTTCAATCTTTTCAAGATTACTCGCAAAGATAAAACTGCTATAACGCTTCGGAAAGACGTTTTATCGTATTTTCCTTTCCAAAAACAGCTACAATATCAGCCAGCGAAGGTCCTTTTTCCTTGCCTGCAAGCGCAATTCTTATCGGATGATAGATTGCCTTGCCTCTCTTGCCTGTTTGCTCGGCTAATTTGCTGATGGATTCACTAAAATCGTTATCTTTTAAAAGTTTTACAAACAATCTGAGCGTCTCTTTTTCATCTTCTTGCAGCTTTTCAGGGTGAAAATCGATAAATTCATCTATCATCTGAATAAGCTCCGCAAGATCTCTTGCATTGTTTCTAAAAACAGGAACATAGCCAAGTTGTTGCTCGCTTAATCTCGGTTCAAACTCGGCAAGATGCTTGAGCAGAAGAGCATCATCGATGGTTTTGATGAAAGACTCATTGATAAGAAGCAGCCTATGAAAATCAAAAACAGGATTGCTTTTTGAAATCCTCTCTATTGAAAAGTTCTCAACCAGTTCTTCGACACTGAACTCTTTTTCCCTGCCAAGAGAGGCAAGATAGGAGATTATCGCCTCCGGCAAAATGCCTTTTTCTCTCAGTTCTTTAATACTGTTGCCGCCTGCTCGTTTTGAGATTTTTTTTCTGTTTTCATCAAGCATTATCGGAATGTGAATATAAACCGGTGGGATTTTATTCAAAGCATTGAAAACTGCAATCTGCCTTGCCGTATTTGTAATATGGTCCTCTCCTCTTATCACCTCGTCAATTTCCATATCCATATCATCGATCGCACATGCAAAGTTGTATGTGGCGGTTTTGTCCTCTCTCAAGATAATAAAATCATCAAGTTCACCGGCGTCAAATCTTATTTTTCCCCTGTGAATATCCTCCAGAATCACCGGTTCGTCGATCCTCATCCTGACAACATAAGCCTCTTTGTTTGCTCGATCTTGGCTTTGAGTATCTGAAATATTTCTGCAAAAGCCCGGATATCTATAGGCAATGCCCTGCTTAATCGCCTTTTCTTTCAGCTCTTTGAGTTTATGCTTTCCGCAAAAACAGCGATACGCCTTATGCGACTTTATAAGCAGCTCCGCCTTTTCTCTGTAAAGATTCAGACGTTCTTGCTGGCGGTAATATTTGTCAAAGACAATACCGAGCCATTTGAGATCTTCTATTATCTGTTTTTCGTTTTCTTCCGCGGATCTTGCGACATCGGTATCCTCGATTCTCAATATAAGAGAGGCTTTCTTCTTACGCGCCTCCAGATAGTTTAAAAGCGCTATTCTTGCATTGGCAATATGAAGCAAACCGCTCGGAGAGGGCGCAAATCTGAGTTTCACCTGGTTTTATGTTTTATTTACCCGAAGATGCCGGCAAACCTTTGATAGGAATTACCGTCTCATCGTCTCTTTTCATATATAGCTTCTCTCTTGCCAACTTCAGTATATAGCTCCTGCTTTGGGTAAGCTTCAATCTCTTTTTAATCTGCATCAGACGTTTTTCATTTTCAGCCAGCCTTTTAGATGCATCCGATTTCCACTGTCTCAAACTCACAAGCTCTCTATGAGCGCGTACGGCAGAAATCAGAGCAATTGCAAGCAAAACAATCAGAAAAATATCAAAAACAGCCTTGAATTTCACCCGTATATCGCCACCGTTTTGAGGATATCTTCAATCTCGGTCAATCTGTTGTATTTTGCGATTCGCTCTCCCCTGCAAACAGAGCCGGTTTTTATAAATCCGCAATTTTTGGCAACGGCAAGATCGGCTATAAAGCTGTCGTCCGTTTCGCCGGAGCGGTGACTAACCACCGTTTTGTATCCTGAAAATTGAGCCATTTCTATTGCATCCATAGTTTCAGAAACGGTTCCGATCTGGTTCGGCTTAATCAAAACCGCATTCGCGATACCGTTTTCTATGCCGCGGGCAATCAGATTTGTGTTTGTTACAAAGATATCGTCTCCCACAAGCATTATCTTTTTGCCCAAACGATCAGTCAGCTCTTTCCAGCCGTCCCAATCATCCTCAGCAAGACCATCCTCTATAATATAAATAGGATAATTATTTACCAAATTCTCGTAGTAATCAACCATCTCGCCGCTATCAAGCTGTTTTCCTTCGATTTTGTATTTTCCGTCCTCAAAAAATGATGTTGAGGCCGGGTCAATTGCAAATTTTATATCTTCTCCCAGTTTAAATCCTGCCTTTTCTACCGCCATTGACATAAGCTCGATCGGTTCTTTATTGTTTTTGAGGTTGGGAGCAAACCCTCCTTCATCCCCGACAGCCGTCGAAAGACCTTTTTCATTCAATATAGACTTTAACGCATGAAAGGTTTCAACTGTCATTCTCAAGGCATCATGAAAATTTGCAGCTCCTACAGGACTTATCATATATTCCTGCAAATCTATATTGTTGTCCGCATGCTTTCCGCCGTTAATCACATTTGCCATCATAATCGGCATACGATTCGGCACAATCCCACCCAGATATCTGAAAAGCGGAAGATAAGACTCCATTGCAGCCGCTCTGCAACAAGCCATCGACACACCTATAGTCGCATTTGCTCCGAGCTTAGCCTTGTTCTTTGTGCCATCAAGCTCAATCATTATCTTATCAAGCATTCTCTGCTCGGTAATCTCGTTTCCGATAAGAGCATCGGCAATAGGTCCGTTGATATTTCTAACGGCATTTAGCACACCTTTGCCGTTGTATCTGAAATCATCATCTCTCAGTTCAACAGCCTCGCTGGCTCCGGTTGATGCTCCTGAGGGAACCTTGGCGACAGCCTCTACCTCTTGGGTTGTTACCTTTACCTCTACCGTTGGATTTCCTCTTGAATCGAGTATCTCTCTTCCTTCTATTGCTACAATATGCGACATCTTTTTCTCCTTCTAAAATATTATGATCCGCATTCGCTCGGATCACCGTTAAGTTTTTTTATAAGATGACCGATGGCATCTATTATAGAGTTCAGATTAGTAGAAGCAGCTCTTGTGCTTCCCGGAAGATTGATAATAAGAGTTTTGCCTCTGATACCGACCACAGAGCGAGAAAGCACAGCCTTGTAAGTTTCTCTTATGCCTGCAGCCATCATCGCCTGCTCAAAACCGGTCATCCGTTTTTCTACCAATGATTCAGTCACATCAGCCGTTATATCCCTTGGGCTGACCCCTGTTCCACCGTTTGTAATGACAAGATCATAATGTATCCGGTCTGCACACTCTGCCATAACATATCTTAAAAGATTCCTATCATCGGGAATAAGATACAGGTCACTGAAATCGGCTACCTTCTCGATTATCTTTCGAACCGCCGGACCTGTTTTGTCTTCTCTTTTGCCAACAGCGCCACGGTCAGAAAGCGTAATAACAGCCGCGGCAATCCTTGAGTTGTCAATTTTTGCCTTGCCTTTTTCAATCAAACCGTCTGTATCTGCCTCAAACTCCATAGCAAACAGATCATAAACACTCATTGAACCGATTTTTTCCGACAAAAACCTGAACGGATGTTTAACCCTCAAAGAAACTTCACCAGTTTTTATGATCGATGATGCTTTTACTATCGACAGATCGGTCAAAATTGAGCCGGAAGGCGGCTGCATACCGCAAACGGCAAGTTTTCGCCTGTCAACAAAAAATGCCGAATCGCCTTTTGAAATGCTTAACACACTCGGATACGGCTCTATCTCAATCATATCTTACCCTTCTTAAAATCAGTCCGGCAGCTTTAACGGCAGAAACTTGAGGAGCATTGCCTGCCAAAAATTGTTCAACCGTCTCAGGAGAAAATCGTCCGCGACCTATATCAAGCAACAATCCCACAATTCTTCGAACCATATGACGAAAAAAAGCAACCGCCGAAATTTTGTAATAGATCCAGTCTCTCACGACCTTTATATATGAGCTCAGTACGGTTGTAACATAACTAATCTTATCATCACCTACCGAAAAAGCTCTGAAATTATGCGTCCCGATAAAAATTTCCGCCGCCCTTTTCATTGCATCCAGATCCGGCATCTTCTCAATCTGCAATGCATATCTGGCAAGAAACGGGTTATAGCTTCCGACCTTTATTCTGTATAGATAATCGCGCCTTGTTGCATCCCGTCTCGGATCAAAATTATCCGGCATCTGCTCTATTTTCGAAACTCGTATATCCTCCGGCAAAAGCGAATTCAGCGCTCTTTTGTAATCAACGGGCAATATTTGCCTTTCCGAATCAAACATAGCCACCTGACCGGTGGCATGAACGCCTCTGTCTGTTCTGCCGGCTGTTTTAATCGTTATCTCCTTTTTCTCAACTATATAAATAGCCTTTTCCAACTCACCCTGAATTGTTCTGAAGCGCTTTTGTCTTTGAGAGCCGTAAAAGCCTGCTCCGTCATAGCTCAGGGTGAGTTTGAGTCTCATCTACCTAATTTCTTTTCCATCTCAAGCACTGATAATGTGGTTTTCATCACACTGTCAGGATTCAGAGACATACTGTCGATTCCCTCGCTAACCAAAAACTGTGCAAACTCAGGATAATCAGATGGAGCCTGTCCGCAAATTCCGACCGGTCTGTTGTGTTGATGAGCGGTTTGAATAACCATATGAATCATTCGCTTTACAGCCTCATTTTTCTCATCAAAAAGATGTGCAACAACAGAAGAATCTCTGTCAAGACCAAGCGTAAGCTGGGTTAAATCGTTAGAACCGATAGAAAATCCGTCAAAAATCTCGCTGAACTGATCGGCAAGTATGACATTGCTTGGAATCTCACACATTACATATACCTCAAGTCCGTTTTTGCCGCGCTCAAGACCGTTTTCCGCCATTGTCTCAAGCACCTTTTTGCCCTCCTCGGGCGTTCGGCAAAACGGTATCATAACGGTGAGATTGCTAAGTCCCATCTCTTCTCTTACCTTTTTTATAGCTTTACACTCAAGGGCAAACCCCTCTTTATAGCTATCGCTGTAGTATCGAGACGCTCCCCTGAAACCGATCATCGGATTTTCCTCTGTCGGTTCAAAATCTTTTCCGCCGATCAGATTTGCATATTCATTGCTCTTGAAATCCGATGTTCTCACCAAAACCTGCTTCGGATAAAAGGCAGCGGCAATAAGCGCCATTCCATCGGCTAATCTGTCAACAAAATAGTCGGCTTTATTCTCATATCCGGCAGTAAGGCTGTTTATCTTCTCAAGAGTCACCTTGCTTTTCACCTTCTCAGGATGAATCAGGGCAAGCGGATGAATCTGAATATAGCTGTTGATAATAAACTCCATTCTTGCCAGTCCGATACCATCGTTAGGCAAAAACGATGTCTTAAAAGCAATAGAAGGATTGCCGACATTCATTTTAATCTTGGTTTTCGGTTTTTCGATATTGGATAGATCGATGACCTCTTTGTGATATTTGAGCAAACCATCATATATAAAACCTACATCTCCCTGTGCACAGGAAATTGTTATATCCTGACCGTCTTTAATCACTTCTGTGCCGTTGAGCGTGCCTACAATCGCCGGAATTCCTATCTCCCTGCTAATAATTGCGGCATGACAGGTTCTTCCGCCCCGGTTTGTTACTATGGCAGAGGCTTTTTTCATAATAGGCTCCCAATCCGGGTCGGTTATATCGGTAACAAGGATTGCTCCTTCCTCAAACTTTTCTATATCCTCAGGACTATCCATCAAAACCGCCTTTCCGCTGGCAATCTTCTCGCCTACGGAATTGCCGGTTACGATAACCTTGCCTTTTTCATCAAGATGATATTGAACCAGCTCGGTCAGCTTTTTCTGAGACTGAACCGTTTCAGGTCTTGCCTGAACAATAAAGAGCTCTCCGCTTTTGCCGTCTTTTGCCCACTCAACATCCATTGGAGTATAATGACCGTTTTTTTCCGTATAATGATTTTCAACGGTCACAACCCATTTTGCAAGTGTAAGAATATCATCCTCGCTTAGGGCAAATCTGTGTCTATCGGATTCAGGAACATCAACGATCTTTGTGGAAGAACCATCATCGCTATAGATCATTTTCTGTGCCTTGGCTCCTCGTCTTTTTGCGATTATCGCATTATATCCTTTTGCAAGCGTCGGTTTGAAGACATAATATTCATCAGGATTAACTTGTCCACTGACAATCATCTCTCCAAGACCGTAGGATGCGTTTATGAGCACCGAATTTGTAAAACCTGATTCGGTATCAACGGAAAAAGCAACTCCGCTTGCAGCCAAGTCAGATCGCACCATCACATTGATTCCGATTGACAATGCAACGTTGAAATCGTCATAATTTTTGTCATGCCTGTAGCTGGTCGCTCTTTCGGTAAATATTGAGCCGTAACAGGAGCGACATCTCTCAAGAATATAGTCAATTCCTCTTATATTAAGATAGGTATCCTGCTGACCGGCAAAAGAGGCATCCGGCATATCCTCTGCTGTTGCGCTTGAGCGAACCGCAACAGCCATATCCTCGCCATATCTCTCGCAGAGCTTTTTATAAGCCTCGCTTATCTGAGTGACCAAATCATCGGGCATTTTACCTGAGGTTATAAGATCCCTTACCTTCTTTGTTTTCTCTCTCAAAAGGGATGTATTCTGGGTATCAAGACCTTCTAATTCCTCTCTGATTTTCTCTTTCAGATTATTATAGTCAAGGTACCGCCAATACGCATCCGAGGTTATCGCAAAGCCTCTTGCAACGTTGATTCCTTCTGAGGAAAGCTCACGTGTCATCTCGCCAAGCGACGCATTTTTGCCTCCAACCAAAGGCAAATCGTCAATGGTCACCTCATCCAACCATTTCACATACTTCATAAAGACCCCCGAGGATTAAAAAGTTTTTTAGCCGATGCTACACAACACCAGTTGTAACTACTATAGACAATAAAATTTACTCTTCAAGAGAAAAAACAGAAATCAGTATATTTTTAGATTCTTCCCACCATATTCTTTAATCTCTCAATTCTTGCCTCTGTAGAAGGGTGAGTAGAAAAAAGCATAGCAAACGAGCGCATGCGCAGCGGATTTACAATAAACAGATGCGCGGTTGATTCCTTTGCACCGCCAAGAGGCGCAAATTTGGATGCCTCCTCGAGTTTTGCCAAAGCATTTGCCAGATAAAGCGGATTTCCGGAAAATCTTGCTCCATCCGCATCGGCGGCATATTCTCTGGAACGACTGATGGCAAGCTGGATAATCGTAGCGGCAAGAGGCGCGAGAATCGAAATAACAATCAGCCCGATAATGCCTCCCGTATCATCATTATCATCTGAAGAAAATCCTCCGAAAAACGCTCCCCATCTTGCCATACTTGCAAGAAACATTATCGCTCCTGCAAATGTCGCAACAATGGTACCTGTCAAAATATCTCTGTGTTTGACGTGGGCAAGCTCATGCCCTATTACACCTGAGAGTTCCTCTTCGCTCAATAGTTGCAATATACCTTCGGTAACCGCAACCGCAGCATGCGAGGGGTTTCTGCCTGTTGCAAAGGCGTTTGCAGCCGAAGTTGGAATTATATAGATCTTAGGCATCGGAAGATTCGCTTTCATCGTAAGTTTTTTCACAATTCTATACAGCTCAGGGGCTTCCGCCTCTGAAACCGGTTTTGCCCTGTAAGCAGCAAGAGCCATCTTATCAGAATAGAAATAGGCAAAAAAATTCATTGCAAAGGCTAACACAAGGGCAATCTGCGCTCCGCTTCTTCCTCCTATTGCCCCTCCGACAACCCAAAACAACAGAAACATTGCTATCATCAAAAACGTTGTTTTTATAGTGTTGCTCATTGCTCCTCCAAATCAACAAACTTTTTTGCTAAATCTTTATATCCGTTGAGAAACTGTTTTGCGCTCATCGATTTTTTTCCTGCCGGCTTAACCTGTTTTATATACAGCAAGCCATCTCTGGTTTGAATCGTAAGTCTATCTTTTGCCTCAACTATATATCCGGGCGGTTTGCCGCTATTTGCTTGGTCAAAATCAGCCTCCTGGACAATTATCCTTTTTCCGTTAAGATAGAAATAGCTTCCTATGGCTACATAAGCCCTTATTTTTCTATCAATCAGGCTTGCGCTCTCTTTTGCAAAGAAAATCCTGGCGTCCTTTTTTGCAATCTTTTTTGTATAGGTTGCCTTTGATTCGTCCTGCCTTATCGGATGAAGATTTTCTATATTCTCAATTACATCAATAACCAGTTGCGCCCCCGTTTCCGCAAGAATCCGCCTTAACTCTATGCTGTTTTCTCTGTCAAGCGGATATTCCCGCACAGCAAGAATATCGCCTGAATCGAGTTTTTTCTCCACATAAATAACGCTGCATCCGGTTTTTTCGTCTCCGTTGAGTATCGCAGTCTCAATCGGAGTTGCTCCGCGATAGCGCGGCAGAAGCGAAGGATGAAGATTTATCAAACGATATTTTGGAAAATCCAAAAGCTTTTCAGGAATAATCCTGCCATAAGCAGCAACAACGCCGATATCTGCCTCAAGCGATAAGATTTCGCTTTGGTTCATATCATAAAATATGTGTTTGTTGTGGCTTGCAGCCCATTGAGCCACCGGATTTGGCATAATCTTTTTGCCGCGTCCTCGAGGTTTATCCGGTTGGGTAATAACGGCAACAATTTCATGGTCAATATCAAGAGCCTTTATAAGCGGCAGAGAAAATTCATCGGAACCAAAAAAGATTATCTTCATTGTTTATCAGCCACCCGAATACTCTTTTGCCATTTCTTCTTAAAAAGTTCGCGTTTTAGGCGGCTGAGACGATCTATAAACAAAATCCCGTCAAGATGGTCTATCTCATGCTGCAAAATCACGGCAAGAAACGAATCGGTTGTAAGAGTAAGGCTTTTTCCGTCAAGATCCAGATATCTGACGCTTATTTTTGCGCTTCTTTGCACCTTCTCATAAAATCCAGGAAGACTTAAGCATCCTTCCTCCGCTTCTTCGGTGCCCTCTCTATCCACTATGACAGGATTTATAAGAAAAAGTTTATCACGCTTGCCGCTATCTTTGTCGGTATAATCGACGGCAAGAAATCGTTTTGTTATGCCAACCTGAGGAGCCGCAAGACCGATACCGGATTTCTCTTTCATCAGTTTAAACATCTCCTCCGCTGTCGCTCTCAGTTTCTCATCAATTTTGTTTACCTTATCACACCTTTTTCTTAAAACGGGATCCCCGTAAATCTTCAGTTCCATGAGGGATAATTTATAGCAGAAACGATGAAAGTCAATCTGAGGGAATTGAAATCTATTTCATACAAACTATATTAAGTTAAAACTTAATAAACAATTAGGGAGGCACGCTTTGAAAAGTATAGATATTCTTTCAAAAGATCATGAAGATGTATTAAAACTGCTTGAAAGGTTTTATGAATCTGTCGAACAAATTGAAGATGGAAAAGGTTGCGATAGAAAAAATGTGGAGGAAATTCTTCGCTTTTTTAACTCCGATTTCTGGCTCCATTTTGATAAGGAAGAGCAGACAATTTTCCCGGAGCTATCAAAATTTATTTCAGGCAGCAGCGAGCCTGCCGGACCTGTAGTTGCAATGCTTGATGAGCATCGCACATTAAGAGAATCAAATGAGAAAATGCAAATAGCTTACAAAAACTTTGACAAAGATACCAAAAAATTTGCCAGTGAGGCAAGAAATTTTATCGGACTGTTAAGGCAGCATATAAAAATGGAAGAGGAGATGCTTTTCCCGATGACACTACGCTCGCTTGATCATTGCTTGGACGATAAATGGCTGGAGGAATTTGCCGCCATAGACAACAAAGCAACATAACGGGAAATCAGGTCTGCGACAGCCTGTAAATATTTGACATTTCATCTTGCTCAAAGCCCGGCGGCGCAAAAATCGTCGGCGGGTTTTGTTTGAAACTGCCGTGCGTCTTTGATGCTCGCAGTGACAGAAAGTGGTATTTCCTGAAGCAACCGAAAAGAATGCTTAATGCATAAGCAGCATCTTTGCAGCCTTGAAGGTAAAAACTATCCCCATAGACATTACAAATACTCCGCTCAGCTTATACAATCTTGCGCGAAGTTTTACCTTTATTAATGCAACAGAATTGCCAAGCAGCATCAGTGCCGCTGAGGTGCCGGCTCCAAATAAAACCATAAAAACAGAGATGATAAGAAAAATCCAAACCGCTGCTTCTCCAACAAAACTCATAAACGCCTCCCTACAAATTTAACCTGATGAATTTTATCTTATTAAAATGGTAATGTCAACAGTATTGTAAGTTAGTCAGCAAAAGTTTACAAAATTTACAATATAGCTCATGATTAACAAATCAAAACGAAACAATATGAGAGGTGGTCTCATTATTCCAACTTGCCCACAATTTATGATACGGATATACCAGCAATATCTTTGAGAAATATCTCAAATTCCCTTGCTTGACAAATTAAATAATGTTATTATATTAGAAGTTTATAAAATAATATTGTAGAAGGAGCAATCGTATGAAAAGAAAAACCATCATCGTTGAGGGTCATAAATGTATAGGCCCGCACTTCAGTAAAAAGGAATTTGAGGCGATAAAGGAAAATTTGAATCAACTCGAAGGTATCAATACATTGGCAGAGCTATTAAGCGTGGCGGGCAATCCCGTTCGCCTAAAAATCATCTATCTGCTGTATGCATACAAGGAGATGTGCGTTTGCGATCTGGCTGAAGTATTAAATATAAGTGATTCGGCAGCATCACAGCATTTGAGAAAACTTAAGGACAAACTGATAATAAAAAGCCGCAAGGATTCCCAAGCCGTTTATTACTCACTGGAAAGCAAACTGTTCACAAAAATTCTTTCGCAATACTTTGCCATGCCCGAACTGCAAAACAGATTTGATCTGATGACCAAGACAACATCCGGCATATCATACTAAAGAGGAGGAATAATGATTAAAGCGGATTTTATAAGAGATGCGGCATTACCGGATAGCAGATTGAGAAAATATCTGATAAACCTGAGCGTAATTATCTTTGTCGGTGCTATATTTATAATCGGAAAGATTTCTGCGGCACAAACCATCTCAGCGCCGGATGCTCCGTTTAAAGTCGGTGCTAAAACATACAACTTGAGTCAGTTTAGAGGCCGCAAGATTATGCTTTGGTTGTTTTCTACCTGGTGTCCAAGCTGCCAGGTCGGTTTAAACGCGTTATCTGATAAGCAACAGCAATTGAAGAAATCGAGGTTAATCATCATTGCACTTGAAAATTACAAAAACGGCGGATATCAAGGTCCGACAATACGGGAATTTGTCGGTAAATATGGAAAATCAGTGGCTAAATCTCCAAACTGGTTCTTTGGCAACGCATCGGCTGAACTTGCCCGTATATATAACCCAAAGAGATACCCAGATATCTATTTTTTGATTGATGAAAAAGGAATCATCAGGAATATAAATGATGCTCCTGCGGCAACTATTGATAAAATTATCAATTTTGCAGCAGGTAAAAACCTTTCGAAATAATTGATGTCTATGATTTATCAGGCATTTGTTATAGTCTTTTCGAAAAAAAGATACAGAATTTTAGGTATTATCTCCATGTTGATTTTTCTTGCGCTCTATCTGTTCAGCTTGCCTGCTACCTATACCGGAGGACGAATCGGTCTTGTGTCTTTGAGATTTCTAAACCCTGTGCTCATAATCTTTTCGATTCTGTTTGCCGTTTTACTTTCAATCAACGTCTCATTTACGATTTTCAGCTATCACAACAAGGGTGGCAAAACCGCGACCGCCGGAGGATTTTTAGCCTCAGTGATAACGCCGTTTCTATGCTGCACTCCTATATTGCCTGTTGTCTTTAGCTTCTTAGGCGGATTCATACCGCTGTTATCAGCATCAACCGGCAATGCAGTTCAAGCCTTTATCGCTCTGCATGAATTCTGGCTGTTCATAGCTGCAGCCGTATTGCTGATTTTTGCCTTGTATCAAAATTCAAAAGCGCTCACCGCTCATCAGAGCTGCGCAATAACAAAAGGAGGACAAAATGACTAAAACAGTAAAATTCAAGATCGAAGGAATGCATTGCGAGGGATGCATAGATAATGTAACCGGTAAACTAAAAAAGATAGAGGGCGTAACGGGAATCTCAATTGATAACTGGAAAAGCGGCAATACGAAGCTGACAGCCGAAAAACAGATTCTGCCTGAAGAAATAAAAAATGCCGTTTCAGAGGCAGGTTACAAGGTTTCAGGGCAAATATTATATGAAAACCGTGATACAAACCGATTCGATCTTGTTATCACCGGAGGCGGATCGGCTGCATTTGCCGCCGCAATAGAGGCAAGCGGGCTCGGCAAAAAAATCCTGATGATAAACGATGCTTTGCCAATCGGCGGAACTTGCGTAAACGTGGGATGCGTGCCTTCCAAAACATTGATAAGAACTGCAGAGGCATTCTATCATTCCAATCATTCAAATTTTGCCGGTATAAAACAGGGCAAAAGTACAATTGACTTTAAAGAGATAATAAATCAGAAAAGAGAACTGGTTGAGAATCTGCGGCAGAAAAAATATATTGATGTTATTTCGGATGATCCAAACATAACCGTAATAAAAGGACACGCAAAGCTGACAGGAAAAAATGAAGTTTCGGTAAATTCTCAGAGATATACAGCCGAAATAATTCTGATTGCAACCGGTTCGTCAACCTTTGTTCCTGATATTGCCGGACTCGAACAATCAGGCTATTACACCAACGACACGCTTTATGAACTTGAAAAACTTCCGGAACATCTGATTGTTATAGGCGGAAGGTACATAGCGCTGGAAAACGCCCAACTATTCAGACGGCTTGGATCAGAAGTGACGATTCTTCAAAGATCATCGCGAATTCTGCCGACAGAAACCCCTGATATAACAGAAAATCTTTCCGATTATTTGACAGAGGAAGGAATAACGATAAAAACAGGGGTAAAAATTCATTCAATTGCAAAAAACGGAAACAAGGTTTTTGTAAAGACAATTATAGAGGGCAAAACCGAAACGGTAGAGGGCACGCATCTATTGGTTGCAACAGGTCGCAAAGGCAACACCGAAGGGCTTTGGAGCGAAGAACTCAAAATTGAAACTCACGGCAACGGTTTTATCAAAACAGATGAGTATCAACGCACCTCTGTACCAAATATTTATGCTGCCGGGGATGTTAGCGGAGAGTATCTGTTTGTTTACACTGCCGCCTACTCCGCTTCATTGGCTGTTAGGAATGCCTTCAGCAAAAAGAATCAAAAAAAAGATTATTCGGTGTTGCCGTGGGTGATCTTTACCGACCCGCAAGTAGCGGGAGTCGGCATGGATGAGAATCAGGCGGCTGCGGCCGGTATCGATTATGAGGTATCGTCTCTTCCGCTTGAAGCTGTTCCCCGTGCGCTTGCTGCAAGAAACACAAAAGGCTTTATCAAACTGATAAGAGACAGAAAAACAGATAAACTTATCGGAGCGCGCATTCTCGCTGCTGAGGGTTCGGAACTCTTGATGGAGATATCCCTTGCAATAAAATACGGCATAACGGTAGAGCAGATAAAAAATATGTTTCATCCGTATCTGACGCTCTCAGAAGGCATAAAACTTGCAGCAATAGGATTTTCCAAGGATATAAACAAGCTTTCATGCTGCGCGGTTTAATATGAGATTGAATTTGTTATGAGGCTATTAATAAGCTCCTATTCGTCACTGCGGGGCTTTGTTTAACAGTCTTATCTTCTTCCGCATTGGGAAATTTGCGTTAATAAAACCGGCTCATCAAGCGGATAGAAAAGAGATTGTTTGAGTGAAATGAAAAAAAGATTGATCTTTGATTTATAATATCTTGATAATTTATAAATCGCTATCAAAAAGAGCAAAGACTGCGAGTTATCTCTTTTTAGCTTTATGAGCCGGTTTTTAGTAAATTTCCCACAGCGGTGACTTTTTGCTTACTTTTTGGTCAATCAAAAAGTAAGAAGGAAAATTGAGATTGTTTCGCTTTCGCCCGCAATGACTGAGGAAAATAGTCACTGCGAGCTCCGAAGGTGGGCGTCAATCTCACCCAATTGCACTGCAAGGCGTAAGCAACTTACTTGCAACAATCACAAAGCAAAGGTTCATTCAACAATTTTATCCAAACGGTTGACAAATAAGATTTAGTCCTTATAGTTCATGTAGGTTCATATATTCATACAATGAGAACGCTCGGAAAAATTTATGGTAATAGGAAAGTCGGCATATGAGTGAAATGTTAACTTAATTAAGGGAGTATAGATGCAATCGGATGAGGTCTTTATGAAACTGGCTTCAACATTCAGAGTGTTGGGCGATGTGACACGAACAAAAATAATCTTTTGTCTTATGAAAGAGGAATTATGTGTCAGTGACATTGCCAAGCATGTCCAAATGAGTCCGTCCGTGGTTTCTCATCAGTTAAGGGTTCTGCGCAACCTGGATCTGGTAAAGTATCGCAAGGAAGGGAAAACCTCTCATTACTCGCTAAATGACGAACACATAAACAGATTGCTTAAGGAAGGCATTGAACATGTGGAAGAAAGATTGGTTCACAGCAGATGACAAAAGCAAATTTTTTTTTCACAATTATATGAACATATGAACAGATATTTGATGAATAAAGAGTTGGTGATACTTTTCTCAGGCATTGTTGCCAAAAACAAAAAAGGAAACATATACCGGCATGGAGGATATTAGGTGTTTGCAAGTTTTATCGTAACATTCAGGGAAGCGCTTGAAGCGGCGTTGGTTATCGGCATAATCTATACCTATCTGGCAAAAATCAACAAAAAAGACTTGAGCCGCTATCTTTTTGCCGGCGCTTTTGGCGGAATTATCGCCAGCTTTGGACTGGCTTTTGTGCTCAAAGCGCTTGAGGGTGAATTTAGCGGAACAACAGAGTCCGTTTTCGAAGGATTTTTTGGTATTGCCGCCGCAGCGGTTCTGACTTATATGGTGTTCTGGATGTCAAAAAACTCAAGAATGATAAAGGGAGAAGTTCAGAAAAAGATCGATCTATCCGTTTCGAATGGAAAAATCATTGGGATAATGGCGCTTTCTTTTTCCATAGTATTCAGAGAAGGAGTCGAGACGGTTCTGTTCCTTGGAAACCTTGCGGTAACCTCACCGATTGACACGCTTATCGGCTCAGCTTCGGGGTTGATAGCTGTAGCCCTGATTTCGTTTCTCATGTTCAGGGGAATCTACAACTTCAATGTTAGCAAATTTTTTAGATATACAAGCATAATCATAATGGTATTTGCCGCGGGACTTGTTGGAAAAGCTACATTTATGCTTCAGGCAGGGGGCTTGCTTCCTGGCACTATAACAGCATGGGATACAAGCTGGCTTGCAAGCGATAAGGGCATCATAGGCACCATACTTGGCGCATTGATAGGATATACCGCCAAGCCTACAATTCTGCAGGTTATTTTCTATTTTGCATATCTTTCACTTATATTCTACCTTTGGTTTGATAAATCCACGCTAAAAAACAGTATGCCTTACGGGGAACCGTTTTTTCCCATAGGCTCCAAATACAACCAACGTCTGCTCTACAAAATCATAAGAATGCCGTTTGTAACCAATGCCACAAGAATTCTGATGCTGTTTATCTTTGTTCTGCTTTTGGCCGTTGCACTTTTCCATATAAGTATCGGTCCGTTTAACAACGAAGGCCCCATAAAACTGGGAAAATTTGTCAATCACGCAGATGGCAACAACCTTTTCAATTTTGTACTTTGGATAGTATGGCTTCCGCTTCTTACGCTTTCGGGCATATTTCTGGGACGCTTCTGGTGCGGCAATCTCTGCCCGCTCGGATTTATAACCGATATCGTGAAAACCGTCCAGGAAAAGATTTTCAAATCTGCAAAACAGTCCGTAAAACCGTATAAACATGCCGAGCTTATACTGCCTGTAACATTTGTTCTCATAACCTTTGTTACGCGTATCTTTCCGGTTCAGTCTATTGCATTTTACGGTGCGGTAATGTTCATCATCATAACGATTGTTGCCCTTCTTGTTACAATATTATTCCGCAGGGGCGCATTCTGCCGATATGTTTGCCCCATCGGAGGCTGGCTTGCAAGACTTACAAGACTCAGCGCTACGGCTTTAAGAGCCGAGCATAATATCTGCGCCACATGCAAAGATAAACCATGTCTGCATGGAACAAAACTGGCTCCAAAATGCCCGTCGTTTCTCAATCCGAGCACAATGGACTCCAATAGTCACTGTATGGATTGTTGGGCGTGCGTCAAAAATTGCCCTGTAGAAAAATCTGCGCTCAAAGTCGGCCTCAGGTTTCCCGGATCAGAACTTGTAGAGCCAAAATCGCCACGTCTGGTCGAAGCAATATTTGTTTCTTCGCTTATGGGGATGTATATAGCAGTAGCCAGACAAGGCGTGATACTGGCAAGCTGGCCGTATCCGGTGACCTTTTTTGCACTTATGGCCGTCTCAACCACAATCTATTTTGTCTTATGCGCCATTGTGTCATCTATCGGCCACATTAAGTTTAAAGACACTCTAATAAAGCTTGGATATGCATTTTTGCCTATGGAGTTTGCAACGGCATTAATCGCCTTTGGAGATGATGCGTTGGAATTTTTCAATATCACGGTGCCGATTGCAACTACTTTGCTTGGAGTTACCTTTATCTGGAGCCTGCTTCTGAGTGTTTCATTGTTAAATCACAACATACCGGAGACGCGGTTCAGATGGCGGGCGTTTATTCCGGTGTCAATTTCTTTGATGATGCTGCTATTTATCTGGCTCAGTTGGTATGCGACAGGAAACGTAATTGATCTAACCTGAGTAATCTTGTGCTATAGAAGCAAGATAGCATAATTTACCCTCATGGTTGTATTAAGCTTTGCTTGACACCTTTCAGCCAGACTATAGAATGGGTAAAGATATATTTTTAGGGGGTGCGTATGAAAAATGTGTTGAAGGGCTTGATTGTTACTCTGTTTGCTCTGCTATTTGTAATGCCGGCTTTTGCATACAAATCTGAGTATAAGATGAGCATTGTCGTAGGACCAAAAGGTCCGTGGGGCGAGGCTGCGACAAAATTTGCCAATCTGGTCAGGGCAAGAACTGATGGAAGAATAAACATCAAACCGTATTTTGCCGGGCAGCTGTTTGCGGGAAAACAGACCAATGAATTTTTGCTTTTAAGACGCGGGGTTGCCGATTTTGCTTTGGGTTCAACAATCAATTGGTCAACGGTGATAAAACCGCTGAATCTTTTTTCATTACCATTCTTTTTCAAAAACTATCAGGAAGTTGATGCTGTAACCGGCGGAAGAACCGGCAAAAAACTTTTCAGAATTTTAAGCAGGAAAGGAGTAGTTGGAATAGGATGGGGTGAAAACGGGTTCAGAGCACTTACAAACAGTAAACGGCCTATACGGGTTCCGAGTGACTTAAAGGATTTAAAGATAAGGGTCGTAGGAAGCCCTATCTTTATAGATATATTCAGAGCTCTCGGCGCAAATCCAACATCAATGAACTGGTCTGATGCGGTTCCGGCATTTCGCCAGAGAGTTGTGGATGGCGAGGAAAATCCGATTAATGTTGTTATAATTCCATACAAAGTATATGATTTTCATCGGTATATTACGGTATGGCACTATCTAATCGATCCTCTGATATTGGGTGTCAACAAGGCTGACTGGCAGAGCTTCAGCAAAAAAGACAGACGTATTTTGAGAAGAACCGCAAGAGAGGTGCTTGATTGGGAGAAGATACGAGCAAGAGACGGACTGGAAGGAAGCACCAAAGCGCTTGATTTTCTGAAATCAAAAGGGATGAAAGTGACTGTATTGACCGAATCCCAACGTAAACTGTTCAAACAGAAAACCGCACCTGTTATGGCAAAATGGACAAAAATTGTGGGAAAAAATATTGTAAAGAGCGCAGATAAAGATATTGCAAGGCTGGAAAAATAGAGCATTCTGGCTCTTAGAAAATATTGAAGAGGCAAGCGGTGCTGTCATATTGTTTTTGATGGTGCTGCTTGCCTTTGCCAATGTGCTTACAAGATATCTGATAGAATATCCTTTGGCATTTACCGAAGAGCTTGAAACAAACGCTTTTGTGATAATTACACTTTTGGGGATTTCAGCCGGGATAAAGAGAGATGCGCATATCAGGGTTCTTTTTTTGGTAAAGCGGTTTCCGCCGGTATTGAGAAAAATATTGGAGTTTATCGCCGTTATTCTGAGTTTTGTTCTGTTTGCCACCCTTTTTTATGAAAGTTTGGGTCAATTATCCGATGAGATATCGCTTCAGATTACAACAAGTTCGCTTAATATTCCTGAATGGATCTATATCGCCTTCATCCCGCTGTTGACTCTTCTTATTCTCTTCAGAATCATTCAGTCGGCAATCCGCAGTTACAAATGATATTTGTTCTGTTTCTCGGTCTTATCATATTAGGCATTCCGATAGCAGTTTCTCTTGGCATAAGTGGCATTTTCATAATCATCACCAAGCATCTCGGAATAAGTGTGCTTTCACCCAATTTTTATTCCGATATTGCCAAGTTTCCGTTGCTTGCCATCCCATTTTTTATTCTTGCCGGAAAAATTATGGAAAAAATCGGTATGGCTGAGAAGATTGTGGCTCTTGCGGCACTTCTTGGAAAATATATAGATCGCTCACTTTCAATAATTGCAGTCATAGCAGGAATGTTCTGGGCTGCGGTTTCCGGGTCAGGACCTGCTGATACAGCGGCACTCTCATCAATTTTTGTTCCCGGAATGAAAAAATCTGGGTATCCGAAGCCGTTTTCCGCTGCCCTGATTGCCGCTGCCGGTTCGCTTGGAATTATCATTCCTCCAAGTATAGCATTGATTATATATGCAGATATAACAAACAGTTCGGTAGCAGCACTTTTTGCAGCAGGCATAATTCCGGGCATAGTAGTAGGCTTGTTTCTTATCATAACATCCTATTTTGTGTCAAAACGCTTTAAAATTTCCGAGAAAATAGAAAAGGTAAAGGACAAAAGTTCTCACAAAGGAGCTATTTGGGCGCTTGTGGCGCCATTTATCATACTGGGCGGAATATATGCCGGTATTTTTACACCCACCGAATCCGCCGTTGTTGCCGTTGTCTATGGTTTTTTTGTCGGAACAGTTGTTTACAGGAATCTTACATGGAAACTTTTGTATGAAATTCTTGTAGATTCTCTTCTGAACAGTTCGATGATTATGGTGATTGTAGCGTTTGCAGGGATTATGTCCTGGGCTGCCTCAACGGTAGGCACAATGGATGCCATAACCCGCTTTTTTATCAGTTCGGTTCACTCGAAACTGGAAATGATAGCCATGATAAATATATTGCTTCTGTTTGCGGGAATGTTTCTTGATGCTATATCGATTTTTTATATATTCTTGCCGATATTTATACCGATAATGGGTCAGTTCGGATTCAATCCGATCTGGTTCGGGATTTTAATGGTGGTCAATCTTGCAATAGGGCAGATTACACCGCCATTGGGAGTAAATCTTTTTGTGGCGTCCAAGATTGCTCGGGTCAGCGTTGAGGATATCTCAAGATATGAGCTGTTTTTTATTGTCGCGGCTGTTTTGGCTTTGACTGTGCTTATCTTTGTTCCTGAAATAGCGCTGATAATTCCGAAAATATTTCATTTATCTGCTTGACAATCAGAGACTCTTGTATATATTAGCACCTGTTGTTTGAGTGTTCCTCGGTAGCTCAGTTGGTAGAGCAGGCGGCTGTTAACCGCCTTGTCGGGGGTTCGAGTCCCTCCCGGGGAGCCAAAAAATATGCTGCGTAATCCAAGTTTGATCCCGGCTCTGTTTTACAGACAGACAATTTATTTGGAATCTCTTCTGTACAGGTCTCTTTTCAGTGATGTTATTCTGTCAAGAAAAAGGTAGCCGTCCAGATGGTCGATTTCGTGCTGAATTGCAACCGATTCATATCCCTTGGTTTCTATTACCCTGGATTCTCCTTCTATATCGGTATACTCTACCCTTATTTTTCTTGCACGCGTTACAATACCAAAATAATCAGGCACGCTCATGCACCCTTCCCTTCCAACCTGCTCGCCTTCTCTGTGGGTAATTTTCGGATTTATCATTAAAAGCCGCCCGTGATTATTCCATCTGCCTCGTTTATGTTTTGATACATCAACAACTATAATTCTCAACAACCTGCCCACCTGAGGAGCCGAGATACCAACGCCATACGGCTTGCTTTCCATTGTTTCTATGAGATTACCGCAAAACTCTTTTATATTCTCATCAATCCTTTCAACATACTGCGATATCTTCTTCAGTATGGGATCGGGAAACAGAACGATTTTGTATATCATTTTGCTTATCTAAAGCTTTGTTCCGTTAAGCCATCTGGCAGAAATATTGAGATTATGCTCGGTTTTAATTTTCTCTATCAGCTTCTCAAGTTTTTCAAAGGAATAGTTTTGCGGAAGTTCAACCTCAAAACTTGCAATATAAACCGGGTTATCCTCGCTTCCGACAAGTCTGGTGTCAAGATCAACGATATTTATTCCGTTTTTTGCCAAAGGCGTGCTTACATTATAAAGAATGCCAGGCCTGTCTGCCGAATAGGTTGTTATTACCGCGTGTTCTTTTCTTTCTTTAACTGCCCTTGAGCCTTCTATCTGATGTATTGCAACATAAAGACCGAGTTCAACGGCAACTTTTTCAAACGCTTTCTCCAATTTCTCCTGCGAGATATTTCCGGAAACAACCAAGATTGTGGAAAATTCACCGGCTAAAATCGTTGAATTTCCATCTTCTATATTCAATCCGTTTTCGTAAATTACCTTGCTTATTCCGGCTATTATGCCCGGTTTGTCTTTGCCTATAGTGGCAATCATAAAATTTGCCATTTTACCTCCTGTTCGGTTACAAACGGTTTTTACCATTTGACATTATAAGGTTACAAAACTATCCTTGTATGGTCAATACCAAAATGAAGAAAAGGGGAGCAAATGGACATATTCGAAAAATGTTACAGCTTTCAGAATGCTGAGCAAGCCAGGAAACAGAGACTTTATCCATATTTCCAACCGATTGAAACAGAGCAGGGAACCGAGGTATCAATTGATGGGAAAAGACTTTTGATGCTCGGTTCAAACTCATACCTCGGATTAACTACAGACAAAAGGGTTAAGCAGGCTTCCATAGAAGCAATCAATAAATACGGAACCGGCAATGCGGGCTCTCGCTTTTTAAACGGAACGCTTGATCTGCATATAGAGCTTGAGGAAAAGCTGGCTGAGTTTACCGGAAAAGAGGCGGCAATACTGTTTTCCACCGGATTTCAGGCAAATCTGGCAATATCTGCCTTGGTTGAAAAAAACGATGTGGTTATTATAGATAAATCCGATCATGCAAGCATAGTTGATGGAACAAGACTCGGATTTGGCAAGGTAAAGCGCTTCAGACATAATGATATGACTTCTCTTGAATCGGTGCTTTCCCGATTAGATGATGACTCGGGCAAACTTGTTGTTGTCGATGGTGTTTTCAGCATGGAAGGAGATATAGTTGATCTTCCCAAACTTGTGGAACTAAAGTCAAAATACGGATTCAGAATAATGGTTGATGATGCTCATGCTTTTGGCGTCATCGGAAAAAACGGCAGCGGAACGGCTGATTATTTCGGACTCACCGATCAGACCGATATTATTATGGGAACCTTCAGTAAATCGTTTGCTTCTCTTGGCGGATTTTTGGCATCTGACAAAAAAGTAATCGATTATCTAAAGCATCACGCACGTTCGCTGATTTTCTCCGCAAGTATTACCCCTGCTGCCACGGCTGCGGTTTTAAAAGCTCTTGATATAATGAAAAACGAACCGGAAAGAATAGAAAAACTATGGGAAAATACAGCATTTATAAGGAATGGGCTCAAAAATTTAGGATTTGATACAGGCAAAAGCGTTACCCCGATTATTCCGGTGCTATCAGGAGATATGATGAAAACATTAAAAATGTGGAGGGCGCTTTTTGATGAAGGTTTGTTTGTGAATCCGGTTCTTCCTCCTGCGGTTCCACCCAATGCGGGACTGATAAGAGTCTCGCTGATGGCAACTCACACCAAAGAGCAGTTGGAAAAGGCTCTGGAAAAGTTCGGAACGGTAGGTAAGCAGCTTGGAATAATCGACTGAACTTTTGTTGAAGAAAAAGGAGCAAATTTCTTGGTTGAGCAAAAAATTGGCGGAAAAATAGCTTTATGATAAGAATTGTTGAAGCTGATAACAAAACACTGGTAAACGAGTTTATAGATATTCCGTATAAACTTTATCCTAAAGAATCGTTTTGGGTGCCGCCTTTGAAATCGGAAGAAAAAAAACTACTCTCATCGAAAAATCCATTCTGGAAAGAAAACAGCTGCAAACTGTTTATAGCAAGAAAAGACGGCAAAGACGCCGGAAGAGTTGCGGCAATCATAAACAGAGAACATAATCGTTATCATAACGATAAAACCGGTTTCTTCGGGTTTTTCGAATCTGTCAATGACAATTCGGTGACCGAGGCTTTGATAGGTGCCGCATCAAAATTTTTAAAAGAAAACGGTCTGAATTCGATACGCGGTCCGGTTAATCCTTCCATGAACGACACCTGCGGGGTGCTGATAGAGGGTTTTTATCAGATGCCGGTTTTTATGATGCCGTATAATTTTCCCTATTATGATAAGCTGCTTACATCTGTGGGATTTTCAAAGGCAATGGATCTATTCGCTTGGTATCTTACGCTTATTCATCCGACAGAAAGGCTTGAAAGACTTGAGCAGAAGATTATCAAAAGAGAAAAGCTATCGATAAGAAAATTTTCCAAAAAGCAGTTTATGCGAGATATTGAATATATATGGGAGTTGTATTGTAACGCGTGGAAAGACAACTGGGGATTTACTCCGCCGACCAAAGAGCAGTTTTTCTTCGGCACCAAGGATCTGAAAAATATGGTTGAAGAAGATTATGTTATTTTTATAGAAAATGATGGCAAACCGATTGCGTTTTCGGTATTTATGCCGGATTTTAATCAGGTTTTGAAACAATATAACGGCGTTCTTCATTTTTGGCAGATTCCGTTTTTGCTAAGATCGATAAAGAAAATAAGAAGCGTAAGAATGCCTGTGCTGGGCATAAAAGAAGGCTGGAGAGGACGTGGGTTGGATCTCATTCTTTATATTGAAAGCTTTAAGATTGCAAAAAGATACGGTTTTGCCGGCGGAGAAATGAGTTGGACCCTGGAGACAAACAGCCGTATAAACGGAGGAATAAAAAAGATGGGCAGCGAGCTTTACAAGCGCTATAGAATCTATGAAAAGGTGCTATGAGGGCAGACCCTCTTTTTAAAAAACCGGGTATAATTGCCCGCGGCTCAGAAAAAGCTATACCGGTTTTAAAAAAACTTATCGCAATTCTCAAGAGCTATGAAATAGAACCGCTACTTTACGGCAGTAGCGCCGAGCTCCTGGAAACCGAAGAACAGGATGATTTTTTCAGTAAAATATCTGCCTTGATAGTTTTGGGGGGTGATGGCACATTTATCACATCAGCAAGAAGCGCCGCAGAGTATAATCTTCCTATGATCGGCATCAATCTTGGAAGAATGGGTTTTTTAACCGAGATTCCGGTTTCAAAGATGGAACGGTTTTTTACCGATGCGATAAAAGGTCGCTATAGCCTGCAGGAAAGAATGCTTTTCGAGCTTTCCTTAATCAGAGAAAAGATGGTTTTAAACAGATGGAACGTATTCAATGATGTTGTCATCTCAAGACACGCCTCAAGCGGCATTATCCATATCCAGATTTCAGCTAAAACCGATGAAAATGGCTGCAACGGCGAATTTGATACGGCTAAACTTTCTCCGGTATCAGGTTTTAGAGCCGACGGAGTGATAATAGCAACTCCAAGCGGTTCGACCGCATACAGTCTTTCAGCCGGAGGTCCGATAGTAACCCCGGATCTTGATGCGGCAATAATAACCCCGGTAGCGCCTCATACCTTGTCAAACAGGCCTATTGTGCTTCCCTCAAGAACCAATCTGGTGATACAGGTTAAAGATTGCAGCAATTTTCATGTTGCAGTTGACGGACATATAGGTTTGGTGGCAGATAGAAAAGATCTGTTATGCGTTAATCGTTCTAATAAAATTGTAAAAACAATCGGATTTGAGAACAGAAACTATTTTGAGATACTGAAAGAGAAACTTGGATGGGAAATAAGACGAGCATAATAGCCGAGCTCACTATTAAAAATTTTCTGACCATAAAAGATGCACAAATCTCCTTCTCAGATGCTATCACCTGTTTTACCGGTCAAAGCGGTTCGGGTAAGTCACTTCTGGTATCGGCAATAATAATTCTGTTTGGCGGAGATATCAAAATCAAGGACGGGCTCAAAAATGCCTGCATCAGGGCAAAGATTAACTCTCCCGAAATAGCAAAACGTCTGAGTGATTCGGGTATCGATCTGACCGATGAGTTTTTTCTTACAAGAGAATTTACGGGCAAAAAAAGCAGGTTTCTGATAAACGGCAAGATTATCGGAAAAGAGATCATCAGAAATATCTTTTTTGATTATCTCATAACCACCCGCCAAAACGCAAACTATTTAAGAGACGATATATACATAAATCTGCTTAGTGACTTTGATATGTCAGATTATGCCAGTTTGTTTGATAAATGGGTAAGCCTGAAAAAGCAATATGCTGGTCTTGGCAAAACGCTGACCCGGCAAAAAGAGCGTTATGAAAAATCGAAAAAACTGAAGGCAAAAATTAAGCAATTAAAGCCGCATAAAGGCGAGATAGATGAACTCAGAGAAAAAATAAACAGCATCAAATCATCGGAAAAATTGAAGGAAACAGACAGTCGTATAAATGAGCTTTTGTATGGCAATGCAAATCTGATAGCAAATCTTGAGCTTTTAAGAAAGCTGCTAATCCAAAAAGAGGAGATTCAAGGCGGCAGCTTGGCAGAGAAAATCGGAGATATATTAACCGATATAAAAGAGCTTGAGCTTGGGTTTGAAGATACCGAGTCCGGCAGCAATCTTGATGAGATTAAAAAACGCCTGAGCGATCTGAGAATGCTCGAATTTCAGATGAGTTGCGAGCTTGAGGAAATTATGGATAATTTTGCTGAAACGGAAAAGTTTATCAAAGAATATGATCAAGCTCAGAAGGCACTATCTGAAATAAAAGATGAGATTGACAAACTTTATAGCAAACTCATACAGCTTGCCGATAAAATGCATGATAAACGACTAAGAACCGCATCAGATATTGAGGCTCGATTGAAAGATCAGCTCAAAAAACTTGGTATAGATTGCTCCATTCGCTTTGAATTTTCAAGGATTGAGCCCGAGCGTTTCGGAACAGACAGAATCAGCCTTCTGTTTTCGCCAAATCCTCAGTTGGAGCTTCAGGAGGTAAACCGTGTTGCCTCAGGCGGAGAGAAGAGCAGAATCTTGCTTGCTTTGCTTACGATTAAAGCCGGAAGCCGAATCTTGATTCTGGATGAGATTGACGAGGGCACAAGCGGAGATACCGTCAGTAAAATAGCTTCAGTCATAAAGGCTGTTTCAGAGTATTGTCAGGTTATTCTTGTCACCCACAAGCCTCAAATAGCCTCTGTTGCCGATATTCATTATAAGGTTGGAAAATCTATCAAAGACAATCAAGCTGTAAGCACAATCAAAAGACTTTCTATGAATGAAAGAGCCGGCGAGCTTGCAGCTTTGATAAGCACCGAAGGCTCAACGGAAGAAGCAAAACGATACGCCGACAAACTTCTTGCCGATAACAAGCGGTAAGATTGAATAAATAATATAAAATGATATTAAACTACAAAAAAGATTGTCTCAGGATAGCTGCTGCCATGAGAAAAGGTAAAATTGCGATTTTCCCAACCGATACCATTTATGGCATAGGAACCGTATGGAACAGCCATAACAACACCGAGATATTTATGTTAAAACGACGAAAAAGAAACAAACCCCTTATTATACTTTCTGATATCAGATGGATTGACAAATTTGCGGATTTGCAGATAAAGACAAAGCAGTATTGGCCAGGACCGTTTACCTTAATTATGAACGCAAAGCGACTGTTGCCATGGTGGGTTTCTCTTAACAATGCAGTTGCTATCAGGGTTCCTAAAAATAGAGATATAATAAGACTTATAAGGGCGGTCGGGGCGCCTATAACTGCTACAAGCGTCAATGTTTCAGGCGAAATTCCGCTTGAGAATATAAAAAAGATAGAAAAAATTTATGAAAACCGAGTTGATATTATCGCCGAAGATATTAGCTTTCATCCCAAAAGACCCTCGAAGATAATTGATATACGGAAAAATTCAACCGAAAGGAGATTGAGATGACTGATATTAAAGAGGAAAAATTTCTTCCGCCACAGGCACCTGTTATTTGGTTTACCGAAAAGCATACGCCCGATTGCGGGATAACCTTCAGAGTCAACAAAACGCTTTATAGCGGAAAAACCAGATACCAACGGCTTGACGTGCTCGATACACCCGAATTCGGAAACGTAATGCTTCTTGACGGGCTTGTAATGCTTACCCAAAAAGATGAGTTTGTCTATCATGAGATGATTACCCAGATTCCTCTTTTTACGCACAAAAATCCCAAAAGCTACCTTGTAATCGGAGGAGGAGACGGAGGCACGATAAGCCGAGTGGCGCTTCATCCTGAGATTGAGAAGATAACCGAGGTTGAGATAGATGAGGATGTTGTAAAGGTTTCGCGTAAATTCTTTCCTGAGATAACCTCAGGATATGATGATGCCAGAGTTGAACTTATAATAGGAGACGGCATCAAGTTTGTTGAGAATTCGCCTCGAAAATATGACATAGTAACCGTTGATTCCACCGATCCGTTCGGACCTGCCAAAGGGCTTTTCAGCGAAAAGTTTTACAGAAATGTTTACAACTGTTTAAGCGGCGATGGCATTTTGACGGTTCAATCCGAAACCCCGTTTTATGATATTGATGCAACAAAGCTGATATATGAAAACCTAAGAAAAAGTTTTCCGATTGTCCGGGTTTATCTGGCTTTTATTCCTACCTATCCTGCCGGCATCTGGTCATTTTGTCTGGCTTCAAAGCTTTATGATCCGCTAGCGGATTTTGACCAGAGGCGATATATGAATCTGTCACTGCCTCTGAAATATTACAACAGCGCCATACATAAGGCGGCATTTGCACTTCCTACCGTATATGATTGCTTTTAGAGACTCACTTCCAAACAGACCGGTAGCAAGATTGCTAAAATCGGTTGCAGAAGTATAATGACTAAAGGGTATGTAAATTTTATAAAAAGGCATTTTAGGGAGCTAAATTGACAGAAATTGAGTTGGCGCAAAAAGGGATAATAAGCGATAATGTAAAAAGGGTTGCCGCAAAAGAGGGTATAGATCCCGAAAAGATTGCCCGAAGCATTGCCAACGGCACAACTGTTATACTTAAAAACAGAAAACATAACGTTGAACCGGTGGCAGTTGGCAGGCATCTTTCGACAAAGATAAATGCAAATATTGGCACCTCGAGCGATATTTCCGATATTAATTTTGAGATAGAAAAGGCATCTGTTGCCATAAAAGCGGGTGCTGACACAATTATGGATCTATCGACCGGGGGCAATCTGGATTTGACAAGAAAAAAAATTATGGAAAAATCCAATATCGTTATCGGAACTGTTCCGATATATCAAGCCGCAAGCGAGATTGCCGAGGCAAAAGGGGTAATTGAGCAGATGAGCGAGGATCTGCTCTTTGATGTAATCGAGCGTCACCTTGAAAGCGGAGTTGATTATCTGACTGTCCATTGCGGAGTTACCTGGCACAGCATAGAAACAGAAAGAGGCTCGGAACGAATTCAGGGTGTTGTAAGTAAAGGCGGCTCACTGCTGGCAAAATGGATGATAGCCAACAACAGAGAAAATCCGCTTTATGAGAGCTTTGACAGGCTGCTTGAGCTTACAAAGCGTTATGATGCGACGCTTTCACTTGGCGATGCGTTTCGCCCCGGAGCAATTGAGGATGCATCAGACAGATGCCAGATAGACGAGCTTATCACGCTTGGCAAGCTGCATAAACGTGCATTGGAGTATGGGGTTCAAAGTATGATAGAAGGTCCCGGTCATATTCCGATAGATCATATTCTGCCGAATCTGAAGATGGAAAAAACATTGTGTGACGGGGCTCCGTTTTATGTGCTTGGTCCGCTTGTTACCGATGTTGCTCCCGGATATGATCATATCACCTCGGCAATTGGAGGCGCGCTGATTGCAGCTTACGGAGCCGATTTTCTATGCTATGTAACCCCTGCAGAACATCTGAATCTACCTGAAATCGATGATGTTAAAACCGGTGTCATTGCAGCCAAAATAGCCGCTCACGCAGGAGATATTGTCAAAGGTGTGAAAGGGGCAAAGGAGTGGGACAGAAAGATGTCTATTGCGCGTAAGAAAAGCGATTGGGAATTGATGCAGAAGCTGGCAATTGATCCTGAAGCTGTAGCTCGGTCAAGGGAAAAATATCCTCCCGAGGATCCGAAAAGCTGCACGATGTGCGGAAAATTTTGTGCCGCAAAGATTCTTGATGAAAAGCTGATGATATAGACTTATTAATTATTGCCTATCTTATCATCTGGTTTGGAAGATAAAAGACTATCTGAGGAAACAGAGCAAGCAGAATCACCGAAAATATCATTATAAGGAAAAATGGAAAGCTATATCTGATGATATTGCCTGCACTCTCCCTGGATATGCCCTGAATTACAAACAGACTGAAGCCAACCGGAGGGGTTATCTGTGCAAGCTCGACCATTATAACAAGAAATATTCCGAACCAAAGCGGGCTGAAGCCTGCAGATAACATAATCGGCAAAATTATCGGCAATGTCATAACTACCATTGAGATGCCGTCTAAAACCATACCCATAAGCATATACATAATGCCTACTACGGCAAGAAGCATATATTTCGAGAGTCCCAATTTTGCGACAAACAGGCTCAAAGCCCTGGCTATTCCAACAAATCCCACAACTTGCGAAAGAAAAGCGGCTCCGATTACTATAAAAACAATCATTGCCGTTGTTTTTGACGAGTTTATTAATGCATTCTTAAGGGTTTTAAATCTCAGATTTTTGAAAATCGCCGCTGTTATAAGCGAGCCAATCACACCCAGCGCTGCAGCTTCGGTAGGAGTTGCAAAGCCGAGATAGATGCTTCCCAAAACAACAGTTATTAAAGCAAATAGAGGAATTATTCCGGTTGATGCGGACAGTTTTTCTCTGAAGCTATATCTTGTCATTTCTTTTGGCACTAAAGAGGGAGTTATCAGACTGCGGATTGCTATATATGCTGAATAGAAGCTCCCAAGCATAAGTCCTGGTAAAATGCCGGCAGCGAACAGCTTTCCTATTGATGTATTTGAAAGAACTCCGTAAATTATCATTATGATACTCGGGGGAATCAAAAAACCAAGAGTTCCGGCTCCAGCAAGAGAACCGACTGCCAGACTTTTGTCATAGCCTCTTTTTGATAATTCGTTTAATGTGATTTTGCCTATGGTGGCTGTTGTAGCTGCGCTTGAGCCGGACACGGCGGCAAACATTGAACAGGCGATAATGTTTATATGCAGCAGTTTACCCGGAATCTTTGTCAACCACCGGATCAGTCCGTTAAACAGTTTTGATGAGAGATCGGTTTCATACAACAGCTCACCCATCAAAACAAAAAGGGCAAGTGAGGCCAAAGACCAGGAATCTGTGCTGTTCCATACCGAGTTTGCCATAAGTCCTCCTATTTTGTTCCATATAGAGATAGTCGGCGGCAGGTTAAAATTGTAAAGCAGCATCAGAGATATGCCTGTTGCGAGAAGAGAGAAACCGATCCAAAGCCCGGATAATAGGAATGAAAACAGTATCACAAAAAGCAAAATTGTAAGCGTTAAAGGATCTGAAATCATCTTAGCTTTTTCAGCAGCAGAGCAAGCAGTTCCAGGCTTAAAAGCAGAAAACCGATAGGTATGAAAAGCTGAGGAATATAAAGTCTTGTCTGACTGACCGTGTCTGCTCGTATATCAAGGCTGAAAGATTGATAAGACATCATGATAGAAAAATAGAGCATAATCAGGCTGATAAACAGAGCCACAGCAGTTGCGGCTGCAGACAAATATTTAGCGTCTCTGGACTTAAGTAGTGAGTAGATGAGTGTAATTTTTATATGAGCGTCCTGTTTTAAAGTATAGGCAAGAGCGAGCATAACCACACCGACAAACAGATAAGCGCTGTATTCATCAGTAACCAAAACGGAGGAATTAAACAGCGCTCTGTCGGCTATATTAATAAAAATCAGCACTACAATCGTTGATAACAAAAAAGCGGATAGATATGCCCCTATTTTCGATAGAAACTCTATCCGCCTAATTATTTTATCAATCATTTCATAAACTGTTCCACTATACTCCTTTCCTGGCTGTTTGCATTTGCAAGAAATTCATCAATCACCTTTTTGGCAGCTTTGTTCATAGCGGCTTTTAACCTGCTGTTTACCTTTGATACAACCATGCCATGTTTTTTGATTATTGCCAGAGCATTTCTATTGTATGAGCTGGATCTTCTCCACTGAAATCTTTCGGTTTCCCTTGCCGCTCTTAGCATTGCACGCTTTTGAGCTTTTGATAAGGCTTTCCAGTAATCCAGGTTAATTGTTACCATGTTAAGCGGATATGCATAATTGATTTTTTTGAAATATTTCAACACCTCCCAGAATTTTCCGTTTTTTGTGGATTCTGCAGAGGTTAAAACTCCGTTAACCAACCCTGTGCGTAAAGCTGAGTAGAGATCGCCCCACGGCATCGATACCGCCTGAGCTCCCATATTTCTCAGGAATTCAGCGCCGTTTCTGTCGTATGTTCTGATTTTCACACCTTTCAAATCTGCTACGCTGCTTATCGGTTTTTTTGTAACCAGCCCACTGGGAGGCCATGGAGCCGCATATAAGAATTTCTGATTCCATTTCAAGGCAGCTTTTTTATAGAGCGGTTTTGAAAGTTTGTAGAGCTTCTTTGCCGCTTTGTACGAAAGCACAAGTCGTGGAAGTGAGCTGATACCAAAAACATGAGAGCTTCCTGAGACTACACCCATTAAAATGTCGGACATTGGAACCTGTCCTTCTTTGACAACGCGTAGAAGCTCGGCTCCCTTAAATCCCAGGCTTCCGCCGGGATAGACCGTAATCTTGACAGTGCCCTTTGAATATTTATCAACCAATTTAGCAAAATGTATTGCTCCAAGCGTATGTATGCTTGTAGGACCATATATTGCATTGAGGTTCATTTTTATAACTTTCCGGGCATTTGCGTTTGAAAAACAGATTACCGCTGAAAGCAACAATATTGTTAATAACTTCTTCATTTTCCCTCCTTGTTAGTTTTTAACTTTCCGTATCCGCCGCCTCCGGGAGTTTCTATTCTTAAAATATCACCTTTATGCAGTCTCCTGCTGAATTTTGGCGGCATTTCAATCTGTTTGCCACCGGTTATTATAACATTTTTTCCTCTTTTTCCTGCATCACCTCCTTCAAGCCCATACGGGGCAAGTTTTCGTCTTTCCGATAAAACGGTTACCTCCGCATCGCAAAGAAGCCGAATCTCTCTTATTAATCCGTTCCCACCATTGAATTTGCCCTTTCCGCCCGAGTTATATCTGATAGAATACTCATTTACCATAAACGGATAGCTGTATTCAAGCGCTTCAATCGGGGTATTAAGTGTATTTGTCATATGAGAATGAACGGCGCTTTGACCCTCTGAGCTTGGCGATGCCCCCGTTCCGCCGGCGATTGTTTCATAATATGTAAATGCGGTTCCGTTTCTTTGATCTATGCCACCTATTGTAACATTGTTCATTGTGCCTTGCGAGGCTGCAGGTATCAGATTAGGCAGTGCCCTTGAGAGCGCTCCCAAAATTACATCAACAATTCTTTGCGATGTTTCCACATTGCCTCCGGCAACCGCTGCCGGAAAAAGCGCATCCACAACACTTCCTTTGCGTGTTATCAATTTAATTGGTTTCAAGCAGCCCGCATTTGTGGGAATATCCTCTCCTACCAGCGACCTGAAAACATACAGAACGCAAGAAAGCGTTATTGCGTAAACTGCGTTCACGCTCCCATCGGTTTGGTCATCCGAATTTGAAAAATCCAGTATTGCGCAATCGCCTCTGATTTCAACGGCAACAGCTATCTTTATCTTCTCTTTACCTACTCCGTCATCATCAAGATAATCTTCAAATTCATATCTGCCGTCGGGGATTTTTTCTATTGTTTTTCGCATAATCTTTTCGGAATATTCAATCAATTTTTTTGAATAAAAATTGAGAGTCTCAAGCCCATATTCGTTGATAAGCTCTCTGGTTCGTTTTATGCCTGTTATATTTGCCGTAATTTGGGCTGAAAAATCGCCCTCTCGTTCATAGGGTGTTCTTACATTGTTCAGAAACAGTTTCATCAGTTTTTTATCAGGTTTGCCTTTTTCTACGATTTTCAGCGGCGGTATAATAACTCCTTCCTGAAAAATAGTTACCGAAAGCGGCATAGAGCCGGAGCTCATTCCGCCAACATCGGAATGATGCGCTCTGTTGGCAACAAAAAATAGAGGCCGCTCATAACCATCTGCAAAAACAGGCGCAACTATTGTGATATCAGGCAGATGTGTTCCGCCTTTGAAAGGGTCGTTAAGAACAACCATATCTCCTTGCTTAAAAGAAAAATCTTTGATAGCCTCTTTTACCGAAAGCGGCATAGAGCCCAGATGAACGGGAATGTGCGCAGCCTGTGCTATTATATCTCCATTTTTATCAAAAAGAGCGCAGGAAAAATCGCGCCGCTCCTTTATGTTTGGCGAGAATGCGGTTCTGTTCAGCGAAACGCCCATCTCCTCGGATACGGAAGAGAGCTTGTTCTTAAAAACCTCAAGCAATATCGGATTGACCTTCATTTACGCCTCAACATCTATTATAAGATTGCCAAATCCGTCAACAGTAGCACGGGTTTCCGGCGGCAGCACGGTTGTGGAGGAATATTCAAGGATTATCGCCGGACCTCTGATTTTGTTGCCGTTTTTTAGCCTATCACGCAACAAAAGCCGAGTCTCAATCTGTTTTGAATCAAACAGAACCTTCTTTGTTCCTATAACAGCTCTTGGATCTATCGAATCTCCTGCAAATGGTTCCGTCTCAAATAGGGGCTTTTCCGGCATACCTCGCCCTCTTAATCTTATATTGACAATCTCTGCATGCTTGTTTTTATCCGAATACCCGTAGATTTTCTGATGAAGCAGATGAAATTCTTCGATATAATCTTCATTAAACGGCACCATAATTTCATAAGATTGACCGGCATATCTCATATCAAGGAATCGCTCCAATATTATCTTCTCCCTACTTATCCCTTCTTTTAACAACTCCTCAAATGCGCTTTTTTCGAGAGGTTTGAATCTGTCATCTATCTGCTTTGCCGTTACATCGGTTTCCCTTACCATAATTGTCAGTGAGTAGTCTTTGATAATATCTGCGGTGAGCATTCCTATGGCGGAAAGTATTCCGGGGTTTTTCGGAACAAAAACTTTTGGTATATGCAAAAGACGAGCCAGAAATACCGCATGCATTCCTCCGGCTCCCCCGAAAGAAAAAAGCGTGAATTCCTGCGGATTAAACCCTTTTTCAACCGATATTACCCTTATTGCCTTCTCCATAGATGCGTTTGCAACAGAAATGATGCCCTCGGCAAGCTCTTTTTCGGAAAGGCCTATTTTCTCTGCTTCTTTCTTAAAAAAGCCCATCAATCTGTTTTTGTAAAGTTTCATATTTCCGCCCAGAAAATAATCCGGCACAAGACGTCCGAGAAATAGATCCGCATCAGTAACCGTAATTTTATCACCTTTGCCATAGCAGATAGGACCAGGATCAGCCCCGGCGCTTTCAGGACCCACCTTTAAAGAACCTCCCGCATCCAGATGTGCGATGGATCCTCCGCCTGTGCCTACGGTGTGTATATTTATCATCGGCACTTTAACCGGAAATCCTGATATTTCGGATTCAACGCTTAAAGGAAGTTTATTATCAATAAGGCATACATCAGTAGATGTGCCGCCCATATCGAATGTAATGAGCCTGCCGTATCCTGCCATTTTACCAAGATTGTATGCTCCGACCGCACCGCCTGCCGGTCCTGACATAATGGTTCTGACAGACTCGTTCATTGCCGTTTCTGCAGAGATGCTTCCGCCGTTTGACTGCATAATTCTAAACTCGTTATTTCCGATATTTTCAGAAACGGATTGTATATATTTTTTCATTTTCGGCGACACATAAGCGTTGATGAGGGTAGTTGATGTGCGTTCATATTCTCTGAACTCGGCAACTATTTCATTTGATAGTGAAATCGGTATCCGCAGTTTTTCAGCGGCTTTTTTAACCTGAAGCTCTTGAGATGGGTTGAGGTAGGAAAACAGAAAACAGACGGCAAGCGATTCTATCTCCGATTTTTCTAATCTTGTTATAATTTGATTCAATTCAGATTCATCTATACCGGTAAGGATTTTGCCCCCTGAGGTGACTCTGCATTTTATGCCGAATCTAAGATTTCGAGGGATTATCGGAGCGGGTTTTTTATATGAGAGGTTATACAGCTCTTCTCTGTTTTGTCTTCCTATCTCTATTATGTCTTCAAAACCGCTGTTGGTGATAAGCGCAGTGCGCGCTCCCTTTCTTTCAAGAATGGCGTTGGTTGCCACTGTTGAGCCGTGAACGATTCTAAATTTCTTCGAACTTATTATCCGTTTTAGCCCCTTCAGCAGAGAATCTGCAGGATCAGACGGGGATGAAAGCAGTTTATAAACAGACCATTTTTCACCAGTTTTATAGATAAAATCTGTAAATGTGCCTCCGGTATCTACCCCGATTATTTCCATCAATATCTCTTTTTAGGATAATCTATAATCATTTTGATAATATAACTTAATATTTAATTTGCGTCAACAGTTTCCGCATCTATCGCAAAGCCTGAAGCCAGAAAATAATCTGCGGAAACAGCATAAACAGAAAAACGGCAACAAGCTCCACCGCAACAAACGGCAGTGCCCCTGATACAATGTCATTGAGGCGTATTGAGGGAGGAGATACCGATTTTATAACGTAGAGGTTCAGTCCGACAGGGGGCGTTATAACCGCCATTTCAACGGTTATCATCATTATAACCCCAAACCAGAGCTTGCTGTAGCCAAGAGCTGTGATGACAGGAAGCAGGATTGGTGTGGCAATCAGTATTACCGAAGCTCCGTCAAGAAACATACCGAGAAAAATCAGCAGAGCGGTAACAGCAAAAAGTATTATAGGCTTTGCCATATGCATATTTGCTACAAAATCTGCCATCTGCTGGGGAATCTGCAATCTTGTCAGGAGATATCCTAAAAGCATTGCGTTGACAAATATCAAAAGTATCATTCCTGTTGTTTTAGTTGAAGCGTAAAGTACCTCTATAAACAACTTTAGACTCAGTTTTTTGAGGATAAATTTTGCTATGAAAAATGCTCCGAGGGAGCCAATGGCTGCAGATTCGGTTGGTGTTGCTATACCAAGATAGATGCTTCCCAGAACGATTATGATTAATATCATTGCAGGCAACGACCCAACAGCGGATTTCAGCTTGTCTTGCCGCGGCATTTCGGTTTTTGGGGCTGAATGCGGTTTTATATAAGCTTTTGCAATAATATAAATTATCATCATTGCCGATAAAATTACGCCCGGGACAATGCCGGCAGTAAAAAGAGCTCCTACCGATTCATCAGCAACCGCTCCGTAAAGTATGAATCCTATACTCGGAGGTATAAGTAGTGACAAAGCGCCTGCTGCTGCAACCGAACCGGTGGCAAGTTTTTTGTCATAACCACGATTTAACATTTCAGGTATGGCAGCAGAACCGATTGTGGCTGCTCCTGCAATACTTACCCCGCACATTGCTCCGAAAACGGCGCTTGCGATAACCGTTCCTACCGCAAGTCCCCCGGGTATTTTTCCGGTAAATTTGCTCGCAGTTGTGTAAAGCTTGCCCCCCATTCCGCTTCTGAACACTATTTCACCCATCAGAATATAAAGTGGAATTGCAACAAGCACAAAGTTATCAAGCTTTTCTATGAAAATATCAGGAATCGCATTGAGCCCTGCAATTCCGTTTAAAAGCAAAATGCCGATTATGCTTGAGATTCCAAGCGATGCAAAAACAGGAACCCCCAGGGTTAAAAACAGAACAAGCGCGGCGATAATTAGTAAAACTATGCTATAGTTCTCTATTTTTGTATTCCGATAACAGTTTGATAATGTTTGATAAAACCGGAAGAATCAGAAAAAAGGAGCCAAGCGGTATCAAAAGATAGACTATCCAGGTGGGAAAATTAAGCAGTGTGGTTGATCTGAAATCGCCTTGATACATAACCGATACCGCCTTTATTCCTTCGTAAAGTATGATTATAGAATAGAACCCCACAACGATATTCGAAACGACTTTGAGAATCAGTTTTCCCCTGTTTGAGACCCTCGAAACAAAAAACTCGGATGCTACGTGCTGATTTTTGTATGCAAGATATCCTGCTGGTAAAAATGCAAGCAACACCATCATATATCCTGAGATCTCAAGCGCCACAAGGCTTGGAGTCCTCAGGATATATCTTGAAAAAACGCCCCAAGATACAAGCAACAGAAGAAACAGGAGCGCGGCTGTGGAGATTAAACCCGAGGCTTTTATCAGCAGAGTTTGCAACCTACCCATATTGTAAACTATTGTAAACCGATGCCTTTTTGCATAATCTTTGCTGCGGTAACCGGCTACTGATGTTCTTCTATAAAATCGATATATCTCCTTCCGTCCGGAACCTTGCTGAGCCACCAATCATAGACCGGATGCATCTTTGACTTGAACTCTGAAAGCACCTTCGTGTTTAATCTTTCGATTTTCATTCCTTTTTGCTCAAACAGGGCAAGTGAGTTGCGTTTGGTTTTCATAACCTCATCTTCAGACCATTTTGCCCAGTTCCAAGCAGATTTTTCAAAAAGTTTTTTTATATCTTTTGGCAAAGAAGCAAACTTTTTGTTGTTCATTGCAAACACAATGGTATAGTTTCCGGCATTTGTTATGCTGAGATATTTCATTACCTCAAAAAGTTTTCTGCCACTGTAGGTGAGATATGGTCTGAGGCAACCGTCTATGGTTTTGCGTTTTAATGCCGTATAAAGACGGGATGAGGACATAAATGTAGGCGAGCCGCCGAGAACCTCAACAGCCTTTGCGTGAGCCTTGCTGGAAACCGCCCAGATCAGTCCTTTGACATCCTCGGGTGATTTTACAGGGTGTCGCGAATTGCCAAACTGATACAATCCGGCCGGTGCCTGAGCCAAAACCTTGATATTCTTCTTCATCCATTTTTGGTTGAGCCCCTGCTTCCAAAGTCCGGCTTTGACAATCTTCCATGCGCTTTGTTCATCTTTTATCAAAAACGGCAATGCTCCCACATCTGAGCCGGGTATCGAACCGGACTGATAGTTTGCGTTTGGAATGCTGATATCGATTTCTCCACGCTCCAGTGCCGGCAATTCCGCTTTTGCCTTAAAGAGCTGCCCGCTATGGAAGAAGTTTATCTTCACCTCTCCGCCTGTTTCATTTTCTATATATTTTACCCATCTTTTTGCAACAGGAACCCAGAAATAGCTTGGCGGAAACATCGTTGAGAATGTCAATTTTATTTGCCTGTTTTTTGCGTGCAGGATATTTATGCCTGTCAAAGTCGAAAAAACTGCCGCACTGCCTGCAATAGCTCCTTTTTTTAGAAACTCTCTTCTTGAGGAATTTTTCATACCCTACCCCCTTAATTAAGATTTACATACAGATAATAATAGTAGAAACAGAGTTAATTGCAACCAACGGGGCAAAGTATACTGCTTTTTTAGCTAATGGCTACACACACAAAATTAATCATATTTTCAGTTG
>Ga0256829_1000389_pt1 | contig 46209 bp, 44 predicted proteins | sample 131447metaG_FD_185979 | JGI IMG/M metagenome (GOLD analysis project Ga0256829, IMG submission 185979) | Hydrothermal vent microbial communities from Lau Basin, Pacific Ocean - 131-447 | ecosystem: Environmental > Aquatic > Marine > Hydrothermal vents | place: Pacific Ocean: Lau Basin | collected... | reverse complement strand
AGAAACGAACCAAAGAAGGGCGCCCCGGCGTACGCGCCTTCCGGCCCTGTGGGCCGAAAGGTCCGCTCCGGGTTCCGGGGGTTCGCCGACAGCACATCCTGTGCTGGCGGCGAACGGGCGCACATCCATGTGCGCCCCCCTGCGGGCCTGATCCTCCCCCCTGCGCCGCTTCCGAAGGGGACTCAGTTCGCACCATGCACGCCGTGCGTGCTGAAATCGCCGGTGCGGAGCAAAAAAGCGGCAGCATTGCCACTTGCCACCCTTGCCGAGGATCGCGGTGAGGGGGTGGAGGACAAGACCCGCAGGGCGGCCGGCAGGGACGCCGGCCGGTTCTTCGCCAGGGCAGGATGCCCTGTCGAAGAACTCCCGGAGCCCCCTCACGCACCCGTAGCGCCGCAGGCGCGCAGGGCGCGCTCCCCGGCTGCCCTTCTTTGGTTACTTTCTTTGGCAGAAAGAAAGTGACCCGGCCGGCGGCAGCCGGTCGGAACCGCTTTTCACTACACATCCAGGAACAAGACCACCCGGAAACACCGAACATTGGAAGCCACCACGACCCCTATGGGATCCCTTGCGGGCCGGCGCCAGCCAGACGAAACCGCTTTTGCGCCTCAAAGACACGTCCGGATTGGTCATGCCTGCAACACGGCAGAACCTGCCGAGAACCGAGGAACATGACGAAAACAGTTCGCCCCGCGATAATCCCCCGATGCCTTCCCTGAATTTCGACCTCCTGGCCACCGACGGCGCGGCCCGCCGCGGCCGCCTGACCTTCCCGCGCGGCGTGGTGGAGACGCCCGCGTTCATGCCCGTGGGTACCTACGGCACGGTCAAGGCGATGACACCGCGTGAGCTGACGGGGATCGGCGCGCAGATGATCCTGGGCAACACTTTTCACCTGTTCCTGCGGCCGGGGCTGGAGGTGATCGACGCCTTCGGCGGGCTGCATGGTTTCATGCGCTGGGACGGGCCGATCCTCACCGACTCGGGCGGTTTTCAGGTGTTCTCGCTGGCGCACAAGCGCACCATCACCGAGGAGGGCGTGACCTTCGCCTCGCCGGTGGACGGCTCGAAGGTGTTCCTGTCGCCGGAGGAGTCGATGCGCATCCAGCGCTCGCTCGACTCGGACGTGGCGATGATTTTTGATGAGTGCACGCCATACCCGGCCACTGAGAAGCAGGCCGCCGAGTCGATGGAATTGTCGCTGCGCTGGGCCACGCGCTCGCGCCGTGCGTTCGACGACCTGGGCAACCCCAACAACCTGTTCGGCATCGTGCAGGGCGGCGTGCACGAATCGCTGCGCACGCGTTCGGCACGAGGGCTGGTCGACATCGGCTTCGACGGCTACGCGATCGGCGGCCTGGCCGTCGGCGAGCCAGAGGATGAGCGCAACCGCATGCTCGAGCACACCGTGCCGCAACTGCCGGCCGACCGGCCGCGCTACCTGATGGGCGTGGGCCGTCCTGAGGACATCGTCGAGGCAGTGTGCCGCGGTATCGACATGTTCGACTGCGTGATGCCCACCCGCAACGCGCGCAACGGCTTCCTGTTCACCCGCCACGGCACGCTGCGCATCCGCAACGCGAAATTTGCTGCCGATACCCGGGTGATCGAAGAGGGGTGCGATTGCCACACCTGCGCCAACGGCTTCAGCCGTGCCTACCTCCGTCACCTGGATCGCTGCAATGAAATGCTGGGAAGCCAGCTGGCCACGATCCACAACCTTCGGCATTACCAGCGGCTCATGCAGGGTCTGCGCGAGGCCATCGCGGGGAATCGTCTGGGCGATTTTGTCGCGGCGTTCCGTGCCGAGCTTCCGGCCGGCGTGCCCTGACGGCACAGTTCAGCTTCCCGGGCCACCGGACAGTCGAGGGCGGGTAAGATCATGCAAGGCATGCGGGCTCATGGCATAATCCGCAGTCTTTTTACCGGCCCGGAAGGAAAACCCTTGGCGGGCCGTCAATAGCGAGAGAACCGATGAATGCATTCATGATTGCGGCGGCCCAGGCCGCACCGGCAGCCGGACAGGGTGGCCAGGCAGGCGGGGGCATGGGCTTCCTGCTGATGATGGTGGCGCTGTTCGTGCTGATGTACTTCATGATGATCCGCCCGCAGATGAAGCGGCAGAAGGAGCATCGCGCCATGGTGGCGGCCCTGGCCAAGGGGGATGAGATCATCACCAATGGCGGTCTGGCCGGACGTATCGAAGAACTTGGCGAGTCGTTCCTGACCGTGGAAGTGGCCCAGGGCGTGAAGGTCATGGTCCAGCGCGGAGCGATTTCGCAGGTGTTGCCCAAGGGCACGCTCAAGAACGCGTAAGCGAACCGGACAGGCGGTCCTTCCGGGTCGTCATCCCGCTTGCATCCGCCGGGCGCGGGGCCCGGTATCGAATGGAAAACAGGCATGAGTGACTTTCCACGCTGGAAATACGCGCTGGTGGCCGTGGTACTGCTGTTCGGTCTGCTGTATGCGTTGCCGAACGTATTCGCACCCGTGCCGGCCGTGCAGATCTCCGCCAACCGCGGGGCAGTTGTCGACAGCACACTGAAGGGCAAGGTTGAGCACATCCTCGACAAGGCCAAGCTGCCTTACACCGGCATCAGCATCAGTGACGACACACAGGAATCCGGAAATCGCCGTATGCTGGTGCGTTTCACCAATGACGACACGCAAAGCAAGGCGGTGGATCTGCTCAAGGACGATCTCGGCGACCAGTACATCGTGGCGCCGAACCTGGCCAGTACCGTGCCGCACTGGCTGCGCGCCATCCATGCCAACGCCATGCCGCTGGGCCTGGACCTGCAAGGGGGCGTGCACTTCCTGCTGCAGATCGACCAGAGCGGCGTGCTCAAGCGGCAGGAACAGATCTACGAGGGCAACATCCGGCAGTTGCTGCGCGACAAGAAGATCCGCTATGTGTCGGTGTCCAACGACGGCAAGCAGATCAGCACCATCCTGAGATCCGCGTCCGACCGCAGTGCGGCGATGAATGCCATCGCTGCCGAATACCCGGACCTGGAGCTGAGTAACGGCCCCAGCACCGGCAACCGTTTCGTGCTCGATGCGCGCATCAAGCCTTCCAAGATCCGCGAGCTGGCACAGAACACGATCCGCCAGAACCTTGGCACCCTGCGCAACCGCGTCAATGCGCTGGGCGTGTCCGAGCCGCTGATCCAGCAGCAGGGCACCAATTACATCGTGGTCGATCTGGCCGGTGTCCAGGACACCACCCAGGCCAAGCGCATTCTTGGCGCCCAGGCCTCGCTGGAATACCGGGCCGGGTTTGCCATGTATCCCGACCAGCGCGTGATCGACGCCGAAAAGAAGGGCATCGTGCCGCCCAATGCGCGCCTGTATTACGGCAAGGCCTGCCCGCAGGGCTGTCTGCTGAGCAAGCAGATCATCGTCACCGGTGACGAGCTGACCAGTGCGACCTCCGGTTTCGATCCGCAATCGGGTACGCCACAGGTCAATGTGACGCTCAACGCCGCCGGTGCGCGCGCCATGCGCCGCTTCACCGAAGCCAATGTCGGCAAGCCGATGGCGGTGGTCTATGTCGATCATGTGCCGGTGACCAAGATGGTCGACGGCAAGCCCGTGCAGAGTTTCAAGACCAGCGAGCGGGTGATCTCCTACGCCACCGTGCAGGGCGTGTTCGGGCGGCAGTTCTCGACCACCGGTCTGGACAGTCCCAAGGAAGCCTCCAACCTGGCCTTGTTGCTGAAGGCCGGTTCGCTGGCCGCGCCGATGTCCTTTGTCGAGCAGTACACCATCGGCCCCAGCCTCGGACGCGACAACATCCGCAAGGGCATCGACGCGGTGATCCTGGGTCTGAGCCTGGTCCTGCTGGCCGCGTTGCTCTACTACAAGCTGTTCGGCCTGGTGGCCGACATTGCGCTGGTGCTCAACCTGGTATTGCTGGTGGCGGTGATGTCGCTGATCGGCGTGACCCTGACCATGCCGGGCATTGCCGGCATCGTGCTCACATTGGGCATGGCCATCGACGCCAACGTGCTGATCTGCGAGCGCATCCGCGAGGAATTGCGCAACGGGTCCACCCCGCTGGCCTCGATCCGTGCCGGGTATGAAAAGGCCTGGGCGACGATTCTCGATGCCAACGTCACCCATCTGCTGGCGGCCATGGCCCTGATGACGCTCGGTTCGGGTCCGATCAAGGGCTTCGGCGTGACACTGTTCATCGGTATCCTGACGTCGCTGTTCACCTCGGTCACGGTCACGCATGCCATCACCGCGTTGCTCCACGGTGGCAAGCGCAAGCTCAAGACCCTTCACGTGTAAGCGGCCTGGAAGCATTCGATGGAAATCTTCAATCCCAACAGCAACATCAACTTCCTTGGCCTGCGCCGGTTCAGCATCGCCATTGCCGTCCTGCTGATGATCGGTTCGATCGTGATCATTGCCACCCGCGGACTGAACTACAGCATGGACTTCACGGGCGGTGTGCTGGTGCAGGTGAAGTACGACAAGCCGGTGAAAATATCCGACGTGCGCGCAGCGCTGACTGCAGGCGGTTTCGACCGTGCCGTGGTGCAGAGCATGGGCAGCAACAGCGATTTTTCCATTCGCATGCAGCCCAAGGCCGATCCGAAGGCGCTGAAGAGCGGCGGCAAGCTTGATCCCGCCGAAGTGGCCAGGGATGTGCTCGCCGCGCTCAAGGCACGGCGTACGGACGCCACCCTGGCGCGGGCGCCGGACTTTGTCGGTCCACAGGTGGGTGCCCAGCTGCGGACCAGCGGCATTTATGCGGTGATCTTCGTGATCATCGGCATCATGGGTTACCTGTGGATCCGCTTCGAGCGTCGCTTTGCGGTGGCCGCGCTGGTCACCGAAATCCATGATGCGCTGGTGACGGTTGGCATCATTGCCCTGACCCGGCGCGATTTCGACCTCACGGTACTCGCATCGGTGCTGGCGGTGGTCGGCTATTCCATCAACGACAAGGTGGTCGTGTTCGACCGGGTGCGCGAACTGTTCCGTCTGGCGCGCAAGGCCGAGCCGGAGGAGATCCTCAACCGCTCGATCAACAACACCCTCTCGCGAACCATCATCACTTCACTGTTCACCGCCATCACCATGGGCGCGCTGTATTTCTTCGGCGGTCCGACGGTGCACGGGTTCGCGGTCACCATGCTGATCGGTATCCTGATCGGTACCTTGTCCTCGATCTTCATTGCCAGCCCGATCCTGCTGTGGCTGGGCGTGTCGAAGAAGGACCTGATGCCGGTATCACGCGACAATCCGGAACTGGCGCGTCGTCCCTGACCGTCGATACGACAGTGCAACGAAGAAAAGGCCCGCGGAAGCGGGCCTTTTCCGTGGCGGATCCTCAGTGCAAGCGCAGGTCGCGGTCCAGCGCCGACAGGCGCTGCGGCGTGCCCACGTCCGTCCAGCGGCCGCGATGGTGCATGCCGTCGACAGCGCCGTCCCGCATGGCTGCGCGCAACAGCGGGGCGAGCGGGAAACGGGGTGGTGCCGAGCGGCTTCCCGCGGTGTCGCCGATCACCTTTCTCCAGCTTGCCAGCAACGACGGGCGGTAGATGCCGATGCCGGCAAAGGTCAGGTGTGGCGAGCCGCTCTCATGCAGGCGTGCGTCAGGCGCCAGGTGAAAATCGCCTTCAGGGTGATGCGGCGGATTGTCGACCATCACCAGTTGCGCCAGGCCGCGCGGTTCGGTGTCCAGGCGAGCCAGGTCGAAATCGCACCAGATGTCGCCATTGACGGCCAGGAAGGGTGCCTCGCCGAGCCACGGCAGGGCATGCAGCATGCCGCCTCCGGTTTCCAGTGGGGTCGTGCCCTCGTGGGCATAGTGGATGCGCAGTCCCCAGCGACTGCCGTCGCCCAGCACCTGCGGAAAGCGCTCCGCCAGGTGCGCGGTGTTGATGGCCACATCCTGCACCCCGATGGCGGCCAGTCGCTCCAGGTGCCAGACGATCAAGGGCTTGCCGCCCGCGTCCAGCAGGGGCTTGGGCGTGATGTCGGTCAGCGGGCGCATGCGGGTGCCAAACCCGGCGGCAAGAATCAGTGCGCGCATCAGGATCGCCCATCGTCCATGGATGGCGCGGCCGGCTGCGAAAGATCGCGTTCGCCCACGGCACGACGCAGCAGTTCACCCAGTGCGGTCAGTTCCGGATCGCGGGCGGTCACCTGGTAGACGTAATCGAGTACCCGCGGCAGGTAACGCAGGTAGCCGTCCTTGTCGTCGCGGTAATGCAGGCGGCAGAAGATCCCGAGCACCTTGATGTGGCGCTGCAGGCCGATGCGATCGAACCAGAAGCGGAAGCGCGTGGCGTCGACTTCGGCATCGAGCAGGCCCGACTGGCGCAAGCCCTGGCGATAGGATTCGACCCAGTGTTCGACCTGGTCGCGGTCCCAGGCGATGTAGCAGTCCCGCAGCAGCGAGGCCAGGTCGTAGGTGACCGGGCCGGCCAGCGCGCCCTGGAAATCGATGATGCCGGGGTTGTTGCGGGCAGTGACCAGCAGGTTGCGGCTGTGAAAATCGCGGTGCACGAACACGCGCGGTTGTTCCAGAGCGCTGGCGGCCAGCCGCCGGAACGCCACTTCGAGCACATCCCACTGCATGCGGTCGGTGGCCAGGCCCAGATGACGTCCCAGGAACCAGTGCGGCATCAGCTCCATTTCGCCGATCAGGAAGCTCTCGTCATAGGGTGCAAGGGTGTCCGTGTGCAACCCGGTCTGCATGCGGGCCAGCGCTTCCATGGCGTCGCCGTACAGGTTGTCGGCATTGTCCGGGTGCAGGACATCGAGGTAATGGGACGAACCCAGGTCACCCATCAGCACCAGTCCGTCGGCCATGTCGGCCGCCAGTACCTCCGGCACATTCAGTCCGGCTGCGTGCATCAAGGCGCCGATTTCCAGCCATGCCCCGATGTCCTCCTGCTCTGGCGGCGCGTCCATGAGGATCAGGGTGCGGTCGCGCACATGGACGCGGAAATAGCGCCGGAAGCTGGCATCCGCGGAGGCAATCTCCAGTTGGGCCGTGGTGTCGCCCAGCATGTGCCGCATCCAGCGGGTGCAAAGATCAAGGCGGTCGGCGGGCGATGCGGTGGTCATGAGCTGAGTGCGGTTGGCAACCGTCACAGCATAGCGGTTCGCGCACGCCGTGCCATCCATGGGCAGGACATGCGCACACGTGCATCGTGTACCCTTGCCGCCTGACGACCTGCATGGGCGCATCATCGGGCCGTCAATGCCTGCAGGCACACCCACATCAAGGATCCTTGCATACCATGGACAAGCTGATTCCCGTACTGCTCAGCGGCGGTTCCGGCACCCGGTTATGGCCGCTGTCGCGCGAAGGCTATCCCAAGCAGTTCCTGGCGCTGGCCGGCGAACACACGATGCTGCAAGCCACCTGGCTGCGCGCGGCCGAGCTGGCCGGGAACCAGGCGCCGATCGTCGTCACCAATGAGGCGCACCGCTTCATGGTGGCCGAGCAGCTGCGCCAGGTGGGTTGCGAGCCCTCGGCCATCGTGCTCGAGCCGGTCGCGCGCAATACCGCACCGGCCATTGCCGCGGCCGCCTTGCAGGCCACCGCCGACGGCGGGGATCCGCTGCTGCTGATCCTGCCCTCCGACCACGTCATCCGCGACGAGTCGAGTTTCCGCGACGCGGTGCAGCAGGCTGTCGCTGCCGCAGCGGAAGGCGCACTGGTGACCTTCGGCATCGTTCCCGATGCACCGGAGACCGGGTACGGGTACATCAAGGCGGCGCCCGGGACCGGGGTGCGGGCGGTCGAGCGCTTTGTCGAGAAGCCCGATCCGACCACCGCCGAACACTATCTGGCATCGGGCGAGTACTACTGGAACAGCGGCATGTTCCTGTTCCGTGCATCGCGTTATCTGGCCGAACTGGAGGCGCATGCACCCCGGATGCTGGCGGCCTGTCGCAAGGCCTTCGACGCGGCGGCACGGGACCGTGACTTCCTGCGCCTGGACGAAGAAGCCTTTGCCGCCTGTCCGTCCGATTCCATCGATTACGCGGTGATGGAGCGCACCGATGCCGCAAAGGTGCTGCCGATCGAGGCCGGCTGGAACGATGTCGGCTCCTGGGCGGCGCTGTGGGCGGTGACCGAACAGGACAGCCATGGCAATGCCAGCCATGGCGACGTGATGGCGCTCGATTGCCGCAACAGCTATGCCTGGAGCGAACGCCGTCTGGTGGCCATGATCGGCCTCGAGGATACCGTGGTGGTGGACACCGACGACGCCCTGCTGGTGGCCCGTCGCGAACGCGTGCAGGACGTCAAGCGCATCGTCCAGCAGCTGCGCGAGCAGGAACGCGGTGAGGCGGTGCTGCACCGCAAGGTGTACCGGCCCTGGGGTGCCTACGATTCCATCGACATGGATGCGCGCTTCCAGGTCAAACGCATTACCGTCAACCCCGGTGCGGCTTTGAGCCTGCAGATGCACCATCACCGCGCCGAACACTGGATCGTGGTCAGCGGCACGGCACGCGTGACCCGTGGCGAGGATGTGTTCCTGCTTGGCGAGAACGAATCCACCTTCATCCCGGTCGGGACCAAACACCGCCTGGAAAATCCGGGCAAGGTACCGTTGCAGCTGATCGAGGTGCAGTCCGGCAGCTACCTGGGCGAGGACGACATCGTGCGTTTCGAGGATGTGTACGGCCGCAGCGGTTGATCGACGTTCGGCATTGACCCGGAGCCTGTCAATCCGTACCATTTTGGTACGTTTTATCCTTGCGAGCCTGCGATGCTCCGCGTCAGCCGCCTGACCGATTACGCCACCGTGGTCATGACCTGCCTGGCCGCACAGCCAGGCACGGTGCTCAGCGCAGTGCAGATCGCCGAGGAGGCGCGTCTGGAGCTGCCCACGGTCAGCAAGTTGCTCAAGTCGCTGGTGCATGCGGGGCTGGTGGAATCGTTCCGCGGCGCCAGTGGCGGTTACCGGCTGGCCCGCCCGGCCGACAGCATCAGCCTGGCCGAGATCGTCGAGGCGCTGGAAGGACCGCTCGGCATGACCGAGTGCAGCGTCAGCGTCGGCAACTGCGACCATGAATCCTATTGCATGGTGCGCGGCAACTGGCGACGTATCAACACGGTGGTGGAGCGGGCCCTGCGTGAAGTGTCGCTGGCCGAGATGCTGGAGCCGCCAGCGCAGCCTGTCCACTTCAGACCGCGCGTCACCGAATCACCGGATTCCCGAACATGAGCACCGAAACACACGAACCCGTTTCCCGCCTGACCGATCGCAATCCCGAGGTGGTACGGGCCCTTTCGCGCCGTTACGGTGCCGGCTTCATCACCGACATCGAGACCGACAGCCTGCCGGCCGGCCTCAACGAGGACATCATCCGCGCGCTGTCGGCGCTCAAGGAAGAGCCCGAGTGGATGACCGAGTGGCGCCTCGCGGCCTATCGCCACTGGCTGACCATGCCCATGCCGCACTGGGCAAAGCTGAAGATCGCGCCGATCGACTTCCAGGCCATCAGTTACTACGCCGCGCCGAAGAACCGCCCGAAATCGCTGGACGAGGTCGACCCCAAGCTGATCGAGACCTACGACAAGCTCGGGGTGCCGCTGCACGAGCGCGCGCGCCTGGCCGGGGTGGCGGTGGATGCGGTGTTCGATTCGGTGTCCGTGGGTACCACCTTCCGCAAGGAGCTGGCCGAGGCGGGGGTGATCTTCTGCTCGATGAGCGAGGCCATACGTGAACATCCCGAACTGGTAAGGAACTACCTGGGCTCGGTGGTGCCGGCCGGTGACAATTTCTTCGCGGCATTGAACTCGGCGGTGTTCTCCGACGGGTCCTTCGTGTTCATTCCGAAGGGCGTGCGCTGCCCGATGGAGCTTTCCACCTACTTCCGCATCAACGCCGGGCACACCGGGCAGTTCGAGCGCACCCTGATCATCGCCGAGGACGGCGCCAGCGTGTCCTACCTGGAAGGCTGCACCGCACCGATGCGCGACGAGAACCAGTTGCATGCGGCGGTGGTCGAGCTGGTGGCACTTGAGAAGGCTTCCATCAAGTATTCCACCGTGCAGAACTGGTATCCGGGTGACGAGAACGGGGTCGGCGGCATCTACAATTTCGTCACCAAGCGTGGCGACTGTCGCGGTGACGACAGCAAGATTTCCTGGACCCAGGTCGAGACCGGTTCGGCGATCACCTGGAAGTACCCCAGCTGCGTGCTGCGCGGCGACCGCTCGGTCGGCGAGTTCTACTCGGTCGCGCTGACCCACAACATGCAGCAGGCCGATACCGGCACCAAGATGATCCACGTCGGCAGGGGCACGCGCTCGAAGATCGTGTCCAAGGGCATTTCCGCCGGTCGCAGTTCCAATGCCTACCGCGGGCTGGTCAAGGTGGAGAAGGGCGCCGAGGATGCACGCAACCATACCCAGTGCGATTCGCTGCTGATCGGCAAGAAGTGCGGCGCGCACACCTTCCCGTACATGGAGGTGAAGAACCCCAGTGCGATCGTCGAGCACGAGGCCACCACCTCGAAGATCTCCGACGACCAGTTGTTCTACTGTCGTGCGCGTGGGCTGGACCAGGAAAATGCGGTGTCGATGATCGTCGACGGCTTCTGCAAGCAGGTTTTCCGCGAGCTGCCGATGGAGTTCGCGGTCGAGGCCAAGAAGCTGCTCGAGGTGTCACTGGAGGGGGCGGTCGGATGATGAACGAAGACCGGACTACCCATTGGCAGACGATCTACCGGGAAAAAGGCGAGCAGCAGACCAGTTGGTTCCGTGCGCATCTGGATGCCTCGCTGCGCTGGATCGACGGGCTGTCCCTGGCCAGTGATGCGCCGGTGATCGACGTCGGTGGCGGACGTTCGACCCTGGTCGATGACCTGCTGGAGCGCGGGCTGACCGACATCACGGTGCTGGATCTGGCCGAGCCGGCGCTGGCGCAGACGCGCGAGCGTCTCGGCGAACGCGGCGCGAACGTGCACTGGCTGGCCGGCGACATTACCGAAATCGACCTGCCCGCGTCGCGCTACGCACTGTGGCATGACCGCGCGGTATTCCATTTCCTGGTCGAGCCGGAACTGCAGCAGCGTTACGTGGACGCGGCGGCGAAGGCCGTCACGGAGGGCGGGCATGTGCTCATGGCCACCTTCGCCGCGGACGGGCCCGAGCGCTGCAGTGGGCTTCCCGTGGTGCGCTACGATGCCGATGCCCTGGCGGCACGCTTCGCGCCGCACTTCATGCCGGTGGACGCCGGACGCGACGTGCATCGCACGCCTTTCGGCACCGATCAGGCATTCACCTGTGTCCTCCTGCGTCGCTGTGCGGAGGCGTGAGGGACATGCTCTATCTGTTCACCAAATACGCCGTGACCGCCGCCCTGGTGGTGGCGATATCCGAGCTGGCCAAGCGCAGCGGCAGGCTCGGTGCGCTGATCGGCGCGCTTCCGCTGGTGGCCGTGCTGGCGCTGATCTGGATGCATGTCGATCGCCAGCCGGTCGAACGCATCGGCAGCTACGCCTGGTACACCTTCTGGTACGTGATCCCGACCTTGCCGATGTTCCTGTGCTTTCCCTGGCTGCTGCAGCGGTACGGCTTCGTCCCCGCGCTGCTGGCCTTTTGCGCGGGAACGGTTGTGATCTTCCTTCTTTTCGCCCTGATCGTGCGCCGGTTCGGCATCGAGCTGCTCTGAAGCGCGACATGAACAACGAAACCCATCCCTCATGAATCTGCTGACCATCGAAAACCTGCATGTCCGCGTCGCGGGCAAGGACATCCTCAAGGGCCTCTCGCTCACGCTCGGTGCGGGCGAGGTGCATGCCGTCATGGGACCCAACGGCGCCGGCAAGTCGACCCTGGGCTACGTGCTGGCCGGACGCGAGGGCTACGAAGTCACCGCAGGTTCGGTACGTTTCCTGGACCGCGACCTGCTCACGATGGCGCCGGAGGAGCGTGCCGCGGCCGGGGTGTTCCTGGCTTTCCAGTACCCGGTCGAGATCCCCGGCGTGAACAACACCTATTTCCTGCGTGCGGCGGTCAATGCCCAGCGCAAGGCACGCGGCGAGGAGGAACTCGATTCGGTGCAGTTCCTGAAGATGGTGCGCGAGAAACTCAAGGTCATGCAGCTCTCGCCGGACCTGCTCAACCGTGCCGTCAACGAGGGTTTCTCGGGTGGCGAGAAGAAGCGCAACGAGATCTTCCAGATGGCGTTGCTGGAACCGAAACTGGCGATCCTCGACGAGACCGACTCGGGTCTGGACATCGATGCGCTCAAGCAGGTCGCCGAAGGCGTCAACGCGCAGCGCGACCCGCAGCGCTCGTTCCTGGTGATCACGCATTACCAGCGCCTGCTGGACTACATCGAGCCGGACTTCGTGCATGTGCTGGCCGACGGCCGCATCGTCGAGAGTGGTGACAAGGAACTGGCGAAGAAGCTCGAAGCCCATGGCTACGCGTGGGTGGCCGAGAGCGGCGAGCCGGCGGGAGCGGCGTGATGGCGTCGGCGTTCGTGCAGTCCTTTGCCGAGCTTGCGCCGGACATCCTGGCGGCAATGCCCGGCTCCGGTTTGCCCTGGCTGGATGCCTTCCGGCGTGGGCAGCTCGATGCCTTTGTGCGCGATGGCCTGCCGGGTACGCGCAGCGAGGCGTGGAAATACACCACGCTGCGTGCACTGGAACGGCGTGCCTTCCGGCCCGGCGACAGCGATGCCGCGATACGCGATGTCGATGCGGCGTGCCTGCAACTTGAGGGCGTGGATGGACCGCGGCTGGTGTTCGTCCACGGCGTGTTCCGCCCCGATCTCTCGACGCTCGATGACCTGCCGCCGGGCCTGACGCTGCAGCCGCTGTCGCAGGCGCTGGCTGAGGATGCCGAGCCGCTGCGTTTCATGCTGACCCGTGGCGAGGCGCAGGCAGCCGATGCCTTCACCCGCCTCAATGCCGCGCTTGCCGGGGACGGCATGGTGCTGCGCGTGGCCGGGCATGCACGCATCGACGTTCCCGTGCATCTGCTGCAGGTCGGCGCGCCGGCAGGCGAGGACCTGGCCTGGCATGCGCGCAACATCGTCGAGCTGGGCGAGGATGCCGCGCTGACGCTGGTCGAACACCACATCGGCACCGGTACACACACGCATCTGGGCACGCAGGTCAGCGACGTCGTGCTGCATGCACGCGCGCAGCTGGCCTGGGTCGTCCTGCAGGAAGCACCGGACGGCGCACTGCTGTTTCGTCACGATCGCCTGCGGCTTGATGCGGATGCGCAGGCGCGTGTGCATGCGCTGGAGCTGGGCGGCGCCCTGGTGCGCCACGAGTTCGATGCCGAATTGCGTGGCGAAGGTGCGCGTCTGGACACGCGCGGCGCCTTCCTGCCGGGTGGTCGCCAGCATATCGAGACGCGTCTGGATATTCGTCACCTGGCCAGGCATACCGCCAGCGACGCCCTGTGGCGCGGCGTGGCCGACAAGCGCGGTCGCGGCGTGTTCCATGGCGCGATCACCGTGGCCGAGGGCGCGGACGGCACCGATGCCGCACTCAGCAACAAGAACCTGCTGCTGTCGCCACACGCCGAGATCGACACCCAGCCGGTGCTGGAGATCTATGCCGACGAGGTGATGGCCGCGCACGGCGCGACCGTGGGCCAGTTCGACGAGCGGTCACTGTTCTACCTGCGATCGCGCGGCATACCCGCTGATGCGGCGCGTACGCTGCTGACGCTGGCCTTCTGTCGCGCGGCGCTGGACGACATCGGCAACGAAGTCCTGCGCGAGCACCTGGGCAAACGCCTGGCCGCGCGTCTGCCGGCGGACGGAGAGACGGCATGAAGCCGGGTAACGCCAAACCGCTGGATCCAGCCCAGGTGCGTCCGGACTTTCCGGTGCTCTCGCGCCAGGTGCATGGCAAGCCGCTGGTGTACCTGGACAGCGCCAATACCGGGCAGAAGCCGCGGGTGGTGATCGACGCGGTCGAAGGCTATTTCAGCCGATTCAATGCCAACGTGGCGCGTGCGGTGCACCAGCTGGGCGAGGAAGCGACCAGCGCCTACGAAGGCGCGCGCGACACCCTGACCGCATTCCTCGGCGCCCGGCATCGCGACGAACTGGTGCTCACTTCCGGCACCACCATGGCGATCAACCTGGTGGCCTACAGTTATGCGCTGCCGCGCCTGAAACCGGGCGACAGCATCCTGGTCACGACCATGGAACACCATGCCAACATCGTGCCCTGGCAGCTGGTGGCGGAGCGCACAGGCGCCACGCTCAAGGTGGCACCGATCAACGAGTCGGGCGAGCTGATCGTGGACAGGTTCATCGAGATGCTCACGCCGGATGTGAAACTGGCCGGCTTCACGCATGTGTCCAACGTGCTCGGTACCATCAATCCGGTGCGACAACTGGCAAGGGCCTGCCGCGAACGCGGCATCGCCTCGCTGGTCGACGGCTCGCAGGCGGCGCCGCACCTGCCGCTGGACGTGCAGTCCATCGGCTGCGATTTCTACGTCATCACCGGGCACAAGATGGCCGGGCCGACCGGCACCGGCGTGCTGTGGGCGCGCCCCGAGCACCTCGAGGCCATGCCGCCGTTCTTCGGCGGCGGCGACATGATCCGCAAGGTCAGCTTCGACGGCACCACCTTTGCCGATCCGCCGCACAAGTTCGAGGCGGGCACGCCGAACATCGCCGGATTCGTCGGACTGGGCGCGGCGGCGACCTACCTTTCCGGACTGGGGATGGATCGCATTGCAGCCACCGAACAGGCCCTGCTGGACTATGCCACCGAGGCCCTGCAACAGGTGCCGGGCCTGCGCATCGTAGGCCAGGCCGCGCACAAGGCCGCCGTGATCTCGTTCCTGATTGACGGCGTGCAGTCGCACGACCTGGCCACCATGCTCGACCTGGAAGGCGTGGCCGTGCGCTCGGGCCACCATTGCGCGCATCCGCTGATGGACTTCTACGGCGTACCGTCCACTGCACGCGCCTCGCTGGCCTTCTACAACACCCGCGAGGAAGTCGATCGACTGGTCGCGGCGATCCTCAAGGTATGCAAGCTGCTGCGCTGATCGTGTCGCCATGCCGTGGCGGTGTGTTGCGATCCCGGCGGGGCGAACGGCATGTCCTGGCGAAAGCGGTCAAGTGGGTATACTCCGGGGACATTGTCCAGTTCGCGCATGCCAGGACGGCGAGCCGGATGTCCCGTCCCGCCACCGAGGCGGCGGGGTTGCATGCGGTGTCAAGTCGCGCTCAATCCCAGAGAGGAGTTACGATGAAATCGCGCCGCCAGTTCCTGACCCGCTTGCCGCTCGGCATTTTCGGAGCCCTTGCCGCGTGGAAGCTGCGCGCCCAGACACCCGACCGCAAGAACGTGCCGGGAGCTGCGCCGACGTTCAACTCCCAGCCTGAAGCCGGGCCCGGGGTCACCGATTCGACTTTCGCGCACGCCGAGAAACTGGCGCAGGTGACCATGAGCGAGGCCCAACGCGAGCAGGCTGCGTCCAGCTGGCGCACCTCGATGGCCGGCATGCTCGAACGGCGCACCGGTCCGAACACGATTGCCCTGGAGGAGGGGCTGGCCCCGGCCACCGTTTGGAATCCCGTGCTCGGCAGCCACCAGACCGGTCCCGGGCGTGACCGTTTCGTACCGTTCACTGGGGACATCGGCCCGTTGCCGGCGCATGACGAGGACATCGCCTATGCCACGGTCTACCAACTGGGCCACTGGATACGTACACGGCAGCTGACTTCCGAGCGACTGACGAAGATCTACATCGCCCGCATCAAGCGCTTCGATCCGAAGCTGCGCTGCGTGATCACCCTGCTCGATGAGCATGCCCTGAAGCAGGCCCGGGCAGCCGACCGCGAAATCGCTGCCGGCAAGTACCGGGGGCCATTGCACGGTATCCCGTGGGGCGCCAAGGATCTGCTCGATACGGCCGGCATCCGCACCACCTGGGGCGCCGAACCGTACCGCAACCGGGTGCCGAAGGAAGACGCAACGGTAGTCAGGCGCCTGAACGATGCCGGCGCGGTGTTGCTGGCCAAGCTCAGTCTCGGCGCACTGGCGCTCAACGACATCTGGTTCGGCGGCCAGACCATGAACCCGTGGGTGCCGGGCGAGGGCGCGGGAGGCTCCAGCGCCGGTCCCGGTTCGGCCACGGCAGCAGGCCTTGTTGCTTTCTCCATCGGCAGCGAGACCCAGGGCAGCATCATCGACCCGTGCATGCGTTGCGGCGTCAACGGTCTGCGCCCGACCTTCGGGCGGGTGGCCCGCACCGGTGCCATGACTCTGTGCTGGACCATGGACAAGCTGGGGCCGATCGCGCGTTCGGTCGAGGACACCATGCTGGTGCTGCATGCCATTACGGGTCCGGATGGCAAGGACGTCTACAGCGTGCCAAGTCATCTCGACTACGATGCAAACGGCCCGGTGAAGGGCCTGACGGTCGGCTATTTCCCGAAATGGATGCACGAGGCGCCGGCGACCGATGTCGATCGCGCCACGCTCAAGGCCATGGGTGAGATGGGCATGAAGCTCAAGCCGGTGTCGCTGCCCGACTGGCCGTTCAACAGTCTGAACCTGCTGCTGTTCGCCGAAGGTGCCGCCGCATTCGAGGAACTCACCCTGAGCGGCAAGGACAACGAGATGACCGTGCAGACTTCCGATGCATGGCCCAACCTGTTCCGCGAATCGCGTTTCCTGTCGGCAGTCGACTACGTGCAGGCCGACCGCTTGCGACGCAAGTACGCCGAGGCCATGGCCAGCCTGATGTCGGAGGTCGACCTGCTGATGGTGCCTTCGATGCGCGGCGACATGATGGTCGTCAGCAACATGACCGGCCAGCCGTCCCTGACCTTGCGCACCGGATTCGTGGACATTGCCAAGGCACGCAGCGACTGGGCGCCCGATTCGTCCCACCCCCTGCCACGCTTTGACCCGCCACGACGCGTGCCGTATGGCGTGACCCTGATTGGAAGGCTGTTCGAGGAAGGCGTGATCGGACGCGTCGGCCTGGCCATGGAGCGCAGGCTGAAGGTCATGCAGGAGCGGCCATCCGGCTACTGAGCCGGATGGCGCGCCATTCCCGCCGGATGACTGCATGAAAAACGACATGACCCTCAACTTTCGCGATGCCGGTCCGGACGATGTGCCGGCTGTCGTGGCCCTGGTCGAATCGGCCTACCGGGGCGAGGCCAGCCGTGCCGGATGGACCACCGAGGCCGATGTGCTCGACGGCCAGCGCATTGATTGGCAAGGGGTGAGCGATGCCATCGCAAAGCCCGGCAGCCGGGTGCTGCTGGCCGAGCGGGATGGCAGGCTGCTGGCATGCGCGCACATCGAAAAACGCGGCGCGCAGGGCTATTTCGGCATGTTTGCGGTGGTGCCGGGATTGCAGAACAGCGGTATCGGCAAGCGCGTGCTTGCCGAGGCCGAGCATCGTGTACGCAGCGAATGGGCCTGCACGCACATGTGCATGACCGTCATCGACGTGCGCGAGGAACTGATCGCCTGGTACGAACGGCGCGGTTACCGGCGCACCGGCCGGCATGCGCCTTTTCCCTATGGGGACGAGCGCTTTGGCATCCCGCGGCGTGACGACCTGCGTTTCGAATGGCTGGAAAAGGCGCTGGACAGGGAGCAGGCTGCATGAGCGAATGGATCCGCGTCGCCACGACGGGCGAATTGCTGCCGGGCGAATTCAAGGTGGCGTGGGACGGTGACACGCCGATTGCCGTCTACAACATCGACGGCGAGCTGTACGCCGTCGAGGACACCTGCACCCATGACGGCGGCGAGCTGGCCGGTGGCGAAGTGCACGGTTTCGAGGTTGAATGTCCGCGCCACGCTGCGCGTTTCGATCTGCGCACCGGTGCGGTGACCGCGCCGCCTGCCGTCGAACCCATTGCCAGCTTTCCGGTGCGGGTCGAGGACGGAGTCATCTGGACCCGCGATGACCGTTTCGACTGAATCCCGCGGCATGGATCTGTTGCCGGAACGTGACGCAAGCCACGGAACCGGAACAACCGTCCCGTCTGCAGGGAAAGGAGGCGGAAAGAATCTCCCCTTACCCTGTTGGCATCCACACTTCGCGGACCTGCCGACTTGTACGACTGGACGCTGCTTTGCGACTTCGACGGGACCATCGCCTTCGACGATGTGACCGACGCCATACTCTCGCGTTTCGCCGACCCCGAATGGGAGGCGATCGAAGCGCGCTGGCGCAACGGTTCGATCGGTTCGCGCGAGTGCATGCACCAGCAGGTGGCGCTGGTCGATGCTTCGCTGGAAGAACTCGATGCGCTGCTCGACAGCCTGCCGATCGATCCGGCCTTCCCCGGCTTCGTCGCCGAGGCACGCGCGCGCGGCATGCATGTGCAGGTGGTCAGCGACGGCCTGGACTACGCCATCCGCCACATGCTTGCACGGCATGGCCTGGGCGACCTGCCGGTGCGTGCCAACCGCCTGATGCACGATGGTGCCCGGGGCTGGCAACTGCAGTCGCCGCACGCCGACAACGCCTGCACCCCGGCAAGCGGTACCTGCAAGTGCAGCATCGCGCGCGAGCATGCGCGGGTGCTGATGGTCGGCGACGGCCGCTCCGATTTCTGCGTGGCGCGCGAGGCCGATTTCGTGTTCGCCAAGAAAGACCTCATCACCCACTGCCGGCGGCTGGGCATCCTGCATCGCCCGATCGTCGATTTTTCCGATGCGTGCGCGTTGCTCGACATGCTTCCGGCCCTGGTCGGGGATCGTCCGCGCATCCCGACCGAATCCCTTCCCCTCAGAGTCCACCTGGCATGAATTCCGTGATTCCCCTGCATACGCCGGAGCCACTCGGCGCCGACGAATCCGCCCTGCTGGCCGACGAGGCAAAGTACTGCTCGTTCGGTGACACGGTGCATTACACCGACCCGCCGAAGCTGTTCGAGCGCTGCGAAGGCAGCTACATGTACGATGCTTCCGGTACGCCGTTTCTTGACCTGCAGATGTGGTACTCGGCAGTCAACTTCGGCTATGCCAACGCGCGCCTGAACAACGCGCTCAAGCGCCAGATCGATCAGCTGCCACAAGTCGCCAGCCAGTACCTGCATCGCGAGAAAATCGAGCTGGCCAAGGCCATTGCGGTCGATGCCGAGCGCAAGTTCGGCCTGCCCGGGCGCGTGCACTTCAACGTCGGCGGTGCGCAGGCGGTCGAGGACTCGCTGAAGATCATCCGCAACTACACCGGCGGCAAGAGCCTGATGTTCGCCTTCGAGGGCGGCTACCACGGCCGCACGCTGGGCGCCTCGTCCATCACCTCCAGCTATCGCTACCGTCGCCGCTACGGCCACTTCGGCGAGCGCGCGATGTTCCTGCCGTACCCGTATCCGTTCCGCCGCCCGAAGGGCATGGACAAGGAGGAGTACGGCGAGCATCTGGTGGCCGAGTTCGCGCGCCTGTTCGAGACTGAATACCACGGCGTGTGGGACCCGAAGGTCGGCGAGTGCGAGTACGCGGCGTTCTACATCGAGCCGCTGCAGGGCACCGGTGGCTACATCGTCCCGCCGATGAACTACTTCAAAGGCCTGAAGAAGGTGCTCGACCAGTACGGCATCCTGATGGTCTCCGACGAGATCCAGATGGGTTTCTACCGCACCGGCAAGCTGTGGTCGATCGAACACTTTGGCGTGACGCCGGACGTGATCGTGTTCGGCAAGGCGCTGACCAACGGATTGAACCCGCTGTCGGGCCTTTGGGCGCGCGAGGAGCTGATCAACCCCGAGGTGTTCCCGCCCGGATCCACGCACTCGACCTTCAACGCCAACCCGCTGGGTACCGCGGTCGGCTTGGAGGCGATGAAGATGATGCACGAGAGCGACTACGAGGCCATGGTCATGGCCAAGGGTGCGCATTTCCTGGAGGGCCTCAAGGACCTGGCCAAACGCCACAAGGAGATCGGCGACGTGGACGGCCTGGGCCTGGCCCTGCGCGCGGAGATCTGCACCGACGACGGTTTCACTCCGAACAAGGCGCTGGTCGATCGCATGGTCGACATCGGCCTGGCCGGCGAACTCGAGCACAAGGGGCGCAAGATCGGCCTGGTGCTGGACATCGGCGGCTATTACAAGAACGTCATCACGCTGGCACCGTCGTTGCACATCAGCAACGAGGAAATCGACCTGGGCATCGCCCTGCTGGACCAGTTGCTGACGCGCGCCAAGCAGACAGTCTGAACCGGTTCCGGCTGGAGACCCAGGGAAATCCGAACCAGAACGCCCCGGCCGTAATGCCGGGGCGTTTTCGTTTTCTTCGGCGACGCAGGTTTATCTATTCAGTCCGGATAGCGCCGCAAGGCCAATACGGCATTCAGGCCGCCGAAGGCGAACGAGTTGGACAGGGCGGCATGCACCGGCATCTCGCGTGCCTGGTTGGGCACGTAGTCCAGGTCGCATGCGGGATCGGGGTCGAGGAAATTGGCGGTGGGCGGAACCACGCCCTCACGCAGTGCACCAATGGCCGCGACCAGCTCCAGCGCCCCTGCCGCGCCCAGCGCATGGCCGTGCACGCCCTTGGTCGAGGACACAGCCAGGCTGTCGGCATGGGCGCCGAAGGCCATGCGGATGGCCTTCGATTCGGTCGGGTCATTGGCCGGGGTGGCGGTACCGTGGGCATTGATGTAGCCGACCTGTTCGGGATTCAGCTGCGCATCGTCCAGGGCGGCACGGATCGCGTTCGCCGCACCTTCGGCGGACGGTGCGACGATGTCGCCGGCATCGGCGCTCATGCCCCAGCCAGCCAGTTCCGCCAGGATCGTGGCGCCGCGCGCCCGCGCGTGTTCGAGGATCTCCAGCACGAATACCCCCGCGCCTTCGCCCAGCACCAGTCCGCGGCGCTGTTTGCAGAACGGACGACAGGTATCATCGGCCACCACGCGCATGGCCTCCCAGGCGCGCACGCCGGACAGGCTGAAGCAGGCTTCGGTGCCGCCGACCAGCGCCACGTCGGCCAGGCCGCTGCGCAGCATGGCCGCGCCCTGGATGATGGCGTGGTTGGACGAGGCGCAGGCGCTGACCACGCCGAAGGCAGGGCCGGTCAGGCCGAATTCGATGCTCACGTGGCTGGCGGGCGCGTTCGGCATGGTACGCACGATGGAAAGCGGGTGCACGCGTGTGCTGTTGTCGCGGTACAGCCGGCGGCTTTGTTCCTCGCGCGAAAGCTCGCCACCGACACCGGTGCCGATGACCGTGGCCGAGCGTTGCGCCAGCGCCCCGGACGATGCAAATTCGATTCCGGCCTGGCTTACGGCCTCACGCGCGGCAATCAGGGTGGTCTGAGCGCTGCGGTCAAGCAGACCCAGCCGGGTCTCGTCGAAATGCGGCTTCGGATCGAAGTCCTTCATTTGTGCCGCCACCTTCATGCGCAGCGTGGCCCCGGGATCGGGCGAAACCAGCGGCGCGATGCCGCTGCGCGCATCGCGCATGGCTTCCCACAGGGCAGGGGCGGACATGCCACAGGCGCTGACCGCGCCCATGCCGGTGATCACGATGCGTCGCATCTGTTTCTCCACGTGCGGACCACGACCCGGATGGGTCGGGTCAGGATGAGCCTCCGGATTCGTTCTGCTTGGCGGCCAGCGCCTCATTGACGGCATCGACCAGGCCCTGCGCCGAATCCGTATCGAAGTCGGGGTCGCGATCGGGCATGGTGATGTCGAAATGCTCCTCGATATCGAAGATGATCTCGATCGCTTCCAGCGAAGCAATGTTGAGGTCCTTCAAGGTCGATTCGGGCTTGACCTCGCTGACGTCGACCTTGCCGTGTTCGGCAATGATCTTGAAGACCTGGTCCTGGATGGATTCGCTCATGTCGGGACTCCCGTTCGGGGGTTTTTGATGTACGGTGCGCAGGGTGCGGTGCACCGCGCCGAAGCAATCCGTGAAGCTACTGTAGCCTGACAATCTTGCACATGCCTTTCGTTTCGCAACTGGAGCCGGACGCCCTGGTCGGGCATTTTCTGCGCCATCCGCCGCAAGGCTTCACGGCCGGTCACGTGGTGGACGGCGTGCCGGCCTTCATTGCGCCCTTCGATCTCCTGACCACGGCCGACGACACGCTGCGTGCGCGGGTGAGCCGTCTGCCGGGCTACCGCCGCTGGCAGCGGCTGCTCAGGCCGCGCACGCGCTTTGTCGGCACCACTGTATCCGAATATGCCCTGCTGCCATCGGATGCCGACCCACTGGCGCTGGCGGATGCGCTGGTGCGTGCTCACGCCACCGAGTGCCCGTTCCTGATCGTCAAGGACATTCCCGAGCGTTCGCCCTTGCTGGACGAAGCGGGCAATGCCTGGTGCGACGCCTTCGCCGCCGCCTGCACGGAGCAGGGCTTCGTGCTGGTGGAAGGGCAGGCGCTGGCCTGGGTGCCGATCGACTTCGACGATGCCGAGGCCTACCTTGCCCGCCTGTCGAAAGGCGCGCGCAAGGATATCCGGCGCAAACTGCGCGTACGTGACCGGCTCGAAGTCGAAGCGGTGGCGACGGGCGATCCCCGCTTCCATGACGAGAGCGAGATCGATGCGTTCTACCGCCTGCATGCCGCGGTGTACGAACAGAGCACGATCCATTTCGACCGGCTCACGCGCGAATTCTTCCGTGCCGTGCTGCAGGACGCCCAAGGCAGCGGCATCGTGTTCGTGTATCGCGCCGGGGGCCGCATGATCGGCTGGAACCTCTGCTACCGGCACAAGGGCGCACTGGTCGACAAGTACGTGGGTTTCGCCTATCCCGAGGCACGCCAATTCAACCTCTACGTGGTGAGCTGGATGCACAACCTGGCCTACGCGCGCGAGCAGGGCCTGGCGCATTACATCGCCGGCTGGACCGACCCCGAGGTCAAGGCGCACCTGGGCGCGCGCTTCACGTTCACGCGCCATGCCGTGCGTCCGCGCAGCCGTCTTCTGCGCGTGGCGCTGCGCCGGCTTGCGCGCCATTTCGAAAGCGATCGCCAGTGGTTCGAGGAGCGTCAGCATGCGTCCGATCGTTCTTGACCTCGATGCTTCGGCCGGCGCGCCGGAAGGTGCCGCCGTATTGCCACTGCGAGCCTGGGGCGAGGTGCTGCGCTTTGCCTGCAGCGCCCGGCTGCTGCAACGTTTCGACCAGGCGCTGGCGGCGTTATGGCCGGGCGATGCCGGTCCGGTATTCACCGGCAGCGGCGACTACCACCACCTCAGCCTGCCGCTGATCGAACGCGTGGCTGCGGCGCACGGGCCGCTGGAGCTGGTGGTGTTCGACAACCACCCCGACAACATGCGCTTCCCCTTCGGCGTGCACTGCGGCTCGTGGGTGCGCCGCGCCTGCCTGCTGCCCGGTGTGGCGCATGTGCATGTGGTCGGCATCACCTCCGGTGACATCGGCCTGGCTCATGCCTGGGAAAACCGGCTGCGGCCGCTCATCGCGCGCCGCCTGACCTACTGGTCGAGCGGGGTCGACGTGCGCTGGGCGCATGCGCTGGGCCTGGGCCCGTCCTTTCGCAGCTTCGATGGCATCGGCGCCCTGATCGATGCCTTCACGGCGCAGGTTCGCGCCGGCACGCATCCGGTGTACCTGTCCATCGACAAGGACGTGCTCAGCCCCGAGGACGTGCGCACCAACTGGGACCAGGGCCGCATGCGCGAGGCGCAGCTCGTCGCGGCCATCCGCGTGCTGACGGGCCGCATCGTCGGCTGCGACATCACCGGCGAGGTCTCCCAGGCACGCTACACGCAAGGCTGGAAGCGCGCCCTGTCCGCGCTCGACCGTCAACCAACGATTCCGGACGCGGAGCTGGCGCGCTGGCAGGAACAGCAGCATGCGCTCAATGCACGCCTGGTGCGGGTGATCGGTTCAGCGTGGATAAAGGGTGGGTCAGCTGAAAACCGAAAGCCGAAGGCGTGATCCACAGCATTCGGATGCGACCAGATTGCGGGATGTACCTTCCCCGTCAGGAAGGCAATGCGGAGGCGTCCATCCACATCGCACCCCAGATGTGCCCGTCGGGATCGGCAAGGTCGCGGCCGTACATGTATGCGTGATCCTCCACGGGATTGATGTCGGCGGTCCCGCCGCTCCGCGCGGCCGCCAGGTTCATGGCATCGACCTCCACGCGCGATGCGCACGAGATGTTGAGCGCGACCTCGCTTGCGCTGCTCGGCGGAATCGGTCGCGTGGTGAACGTGCGCCATCGCTCATGGGTCAGCAACATGACCTTGATGGTTTCGCTCCACGTCATGAGCGCCGCCGTAGCGTCCGTGAAATCCGGATCGTTGACGAAACCCAGCGCGGTGTAGAAGGCCTTCGACCTGTCCAGGTCGGCAACGGGAAGGCTGATGGTGATGGTTCGGGTCATGAGGGTGCAGTGTACCCCGCCAAGGAGATGAAACCATGGACAAGTCAGCCAACCATCTCCAACACCCCAAGCACTGTCTCGAACGCCGCCTCGTCCATCCACGGGCTGTTGCTGATCGTGAAGCTGCGGGCGGCGAAGTCGCGGGCATGCGGGACGTCCTGTGCGGGGATCACTGCACGCAGTTCCGGGTAGTCGGGCAGGGCGTGGATGAACAGGCGGCTGACGCCGAGACCGCGGGTCCACAGGCGTTCCAGCGCGGTATCGCGTTGGGACGGTGTTTCGCAGAGCATGAGGAAGAACGGCCAGGTGCCCTGGCTGCCGGGGTGATCCTCGATGACCTCGATGCCGGGCAGCGCGCGCAGGGCGGGCAGGCGTGCCGCGGCCTGGGCGCGGGTGCGGGCGATAAACCCGGGCAGGCGCGCGGCCGCGCGGGTGCCGACGGCCTCGCGCCAGCGGCCCATGCGGTGCAGCGGCAGGGGCAGGGCGAAGCGGTCACCCACCGCGCCCACGGGATCGCCGTGGCGCAGCGCGCGGCGTAACGGCCGCCCGTAGGCCAGGCCCAGCAGGGACGGGCGGTACAGCGCCCAGTAGCCGGCCAGTTCCAGGGAGCGGCGAAGCTCCCAGCCGGCATGCGCGGGCAGCACGCTTGCGGCGACCTCGCGCAGCGCGCCCCGGCGCGCCGGATCGCGGCAAAGCAGCAGTCCGCCCTCGAAGGTGCTCAGGCCCTTGCCGACGGCCAGGCTCAGGATGCCCAGGTCGCCGGCCATCCCCGCCGGGGTGCCGTCCGCGTGACGGGCACCGAGGGCCTGTGCAGCATCCTCGACAAGGCGCGCACCCGCAGCATGCGCCAGTCGTGACAGGGTGGCGATGTCGTCCAGGCGGCCACCCAGATGCGCCGGAATCACGGCCAGGGTGTCGGGACCGAGCACGGCTTCGAGGGCCGCGGGATCCATGCCGAAATGCCCGTGCCGGGTGTCGCATAGACGCACCTTCAGCCCGCAACGGGCTACGGCGTGCGCCACCAGCGGGCAGGTGTAGGCCGGCAGCACCACCTCGCGCCGTATGCTTTGCGTGCGAAGCGTGTTCAGTGCGACGACCAGCGCCGCGGTGCCGGAACAGGTGACCAGGGCCTGGGCGTCGCCGGTCAGCGGCGCCAGGGTATCGGCCAGTGCAGCCATTCCGCCGCGCAGGTCCCCGATGCGCAGCGGCAGGCCCGCGGTCGGCGGGATTTCATGCAGCCGCTGGTGGCGTATCCGCATCGCTCTCGCTCCGTGCCAGGCATACGATGCCGGCGACGATGAGCACCGCGCCTGCACCCTGCGCCAGGCTGATGTGCTCGCCGAAGATCGGCACCGACAGCAGCAAACCGCTGACCACCTCCAGATGCGAGGCGGCGAAGGCGGGACCGATCGGTGCGTGCTTGAGCAGGCTCATCCAGGTGAAGAAGGCGCCGATGTAACCGGCGATCGCGCCGTACACCCAGGGCTCGGAAAAAAGGCGCAGCAGCCAGGTCAGGTTCGCCTGCAGCGGCAGCGCGTGCATGCCGGCGAACTTGAAGCAGATCTGCGCCAGCGTGTCGAAACCCAGCAGGGCGCCGAATCCGATGAGATAGAAACGTTTCATCACGCGATCCCCACCAGCGCCACGCCGGCCGTGACCAGCAGGATGCCGGTGACCCGCATCGGCGTCAGCCGTTCGCGGAACAGCACACGCCCGGCCAGCATGATGACGACAATGTTGATCGAACCCAGCAGCAGGCCACGGCCCAGCGGCACCAGGGACAGGAAGGCGATCCAGGCGAGGAACTCGAACACGTAGCAGGCTCCGCCGAGCCAGATCCAGGGGCGTGCGAGCATGTGTTTCCAGCGCGCCAGGCCGTCCCCGGCTTCCGGGTGGCTGGCGGCGGCCTTGAAGGCGAGCTGCCCGCCAGTGTCCAGCACCACGGTCAGCATCCACAGGGCGAATACGGTGGGGCTCATCGGATGCGTATCCCCGGACCGGTGGTATTCAGGCCGCGCTGGCCAGCGCGGCCGTTTCGCCGGGAACCTGACGCAGGAAGAATTCGGACAAACGCGCGTGCAGCAGGCGACGTTCGCGGTCGATGGTGATCATGTGATAGCTGTCTTCCAGGCGCAGCATCTCGACCGGTCCGGCGACCTTGCGCGCGACCAGTTCCGCATTGGATCGCAGGCTGGCCACGTCGTCTTCCGTGGCATGCGCGATCAGGCACGGGGAGACCACCTGCGGCAGCAGGCGGCGGGTGCGTGCGGCCAGCGTGTACATGTCGGCCAGCGAATGCCAGGGATTGCCGGGCAGGCCCGCCGCGGCACTGTTACCGCCCAGCATGGCGGCGCTGACGGTGGCGCGGATGCGCTCGTCGCGCAGGCCGTAAGGCGGGCGCTCCATGAAGGACATGCCGCGACCGATGCCGAGTTTCTTGGCCAGCGGCAGCATGAACGACAGCCGGCCCAGCCATGGAATACTCCAGCCGTCGTAGCGGAAGGTCACGCCCAGCACGCCCACGCCGCGGATGCGCTCGCCCTGTTCGGCGGCCAGCAGCAGCGCCAGCAGGGCGCCCATGGACAGGCCGGCGACGAATACGTTGTCGCAACGCCGGCTCATGGCTTCGGCGGCCTGCCGCACGCTGTCATACCAGTCGTTCCAGTCAGTGGCCAGCAGGTCGTCCTCGTTGCCGCAGTGGCCGGCAAGCTGCATGCCATGGACCGTGAAACCGGCGCGGTTCAGACCCTTGCCCAGCAGGCGCATTTCGGCCGGCGTGCCGGTCAGGCCGTGGATCAGCAGCACGCCGTTCGGGCCGCCCTCGAAATGGAACTCGACGTTATCGATCATGAATGTCTCGGGTTGCCGCGGCGTTGCCGCGCGGGTCAGGCGACAAGCCTTGCATGCCGCGGTTTCGGCAACCTTTCACGCCAATTCAGTGCCTTGCGGGCGTTGCGCGCAGGAAGCGCACGAGTACCCGTTGTCCGATGCGCAGCTTCAGCGGCTTGTCGAACTGCAAACGGCATTTGACGGTGCGGACGTTGGCGCGCACGGAAGGATCCTCCTCCAGGGTCGAGGGCCCGAAGACCTCGCCGACATAGCTGACCTTCGCCATGCCCACGGGCGTTTCCGCGGCATTGTCCAGCACCACGTTCGCCTGCATGCCCTTGTGGATGCCCGTGACGAAATCGCTGTTGACCTCGGCCAGAACGATGCGCGGCCGGTCCGGAAGCAGGACGAACAGCGGCCCGCCCTGCCGGGAGACGCTTTCGCCGGGCTGCACGTTCACCTGGGTGACCTGACCCGGTGCGGGTGCGCGCAGCGCATGCCGGGCCAGCGCGCTCTCGGCCTGGTCGAGTTCGCCTCGCGCCACGGTCACTGCCGCGCTAGCGGACGCCTTGCGGGCTTGCAGCACGGCCGCGCGGTTGGCGGCCTCGGTGGCATGCTGACCCGAGTCGGCGCCGGCAGCAGCGGCCTCGGCCAGGGTTTTCGCCTGCTTCCGGGCGGCATCCAGTTGCATGGCCACAATGTTTTCCCCGGCACGGGCCTGCGCCAGATGGCCGCGCGCTATGGCGACGGCGGCGCGCGCGCTGCCATCGCGCAATGTGGCCAGGACCTGTCCCTTCCGCACGTTGTCGCCGACATGCACGTGCACCCGGTCAACCACCCCGTCCACCGTGCTGGCCAGTGGCAGCAGGCCGCCTTCGATACCGATGCTGCCGCGCGCGATGGCCACATACGGCGATGCAGCCGAGGTGGCCGGTGCGGGCGCGGCTTCGTCGCGTCCGCAGCCCGTGAGCAAGGCAAGGCAGGCGAGCAGAAGGGCGGCTTGGAATCGGTAGGGCAGGGTGTTCATTCGCCAACTCGTGTCGGAAACGAAGGGTGAGGGTCGGGTGCGGACCGGCGGTCTTCGAGGATGCGTCCATCTTCCATCGCCAGCAAGCGATCGGCATGGCCGATCAGGCGCGGATCGTGGCTGACGCAAAGTACCGTGGTGCCGTGGCGGCGGGCGATGCGGTGCAGCATCTCGATGACCATCTGGCCGTTGGCGGCATCCAGTGCGCTGGTCGGCTCATCGGCAAACAGCAGGTCCGGCTGCTTGGCCAGTGCGCGGGCAATGGCCACGCGCTGCTTCTCGCCGCCGGACAGTTCGATCGGCCGCAGATGCATGCAGGGCGACATGCCCACTTCGCTCAGGGCCGCCTCGGCGCGCGTTCGCACTTCCTGGCGCGACAGTCCCATGTAGTCGAGCGGCAGCGCGACCTGTTCGAAGGCGGTGAGGGCAGGGAAGAGGTTGAATCCCTGGAAGACAAACCCGGTGTGGCGCAGGCGAAAGCGCTCAAGCGCATGCTTGTCGAGGGTGTCCAGGCGCTGGCCCAGCGCATGCACCACACCATCGTCGATGTCCTGCAGGCCGCTGAGAACCGACAGCAGCGTGCTCTTGCCGCAGCCGGACGGCCCGGAAATCAGGGTCAGTTCGCCCGGTTCCACGCGCAGGGAAAGCCCGTTCAGCACCACGGTGCGCAGCTTGCCCGAAACAAAGGACTTCGATACCCGTTCGGCAACCAGGCTCCCGGTAGCGTCATTCATGTTCATCACCGCAGCAGGGTCGCGGGGTCGGCGCGGCGCAGGCTGCGCATGGAAGCGAGTCCGGAAACCAGGGCCAGGGCGAGAATCAGCAACACGCAGGCCAGCGTGACAGCAAGATTGAGCACCACCGGTACATCCTGGTTGCGGGCCAGCACGATCAGGACGCTGCCGAGTACGGTCGCCCCGGCCAGGCCCAGCACCCCAACCCACAGCGCCTGTTCGAGCACCACGCGACGCAAGGCGTGCACACCCACGCCCAGCGCGTTGAGCGTGGCGTATTCGCGGATCGAGCCGACCACGGCTGCCACCAGTGCCTGACTGGTGATGACTGCGCCAACGATGAACACGATGCAGGCCAGAAACAGCACGCCGGCCCCGGCCCCGGTGTCGAACAGCCAGTACAGCATCGAGCGGCGGGCAAAGGCGTGCGCTGTCCAGACCTGGTAGGGGCCGAAACCGGAATGACCGCGCAGCGAGGCGGCAACCTGCGCGGACATGCCCGGGTCGCGCAATTTCGCCAGCAGGTAGGTGGGCCGGCCTTGATCGCCGGGATCGGCGTCCAGGTGCCTGGCGGTGTCGAGCGAAGCCACCACGTTGACGCCGCCCAGCGCACGCAGCCCGTTGGCCACGCCGACCACGCGCACGCGGTGCCCGTTGATGCTTGCCGTGCCACCGATCTGGACGCCGAGCTTGTCCAGGTCGGCACGATCGACGATCACCGCATCGGGGGTCCGTAGGCGCTCCCGCAGTTGCGGGGACAGGGCGTGGGAGAACATCAGTCCGTGTACGTCCGGGTCGATGCCGGAGACAAACACCGACACCCCGCCGGTACCGCCGGCGCGCCAGTCGCCATCCACCCACAGGAACGGTTCGACCCGCGTGACATGGGGGTTCATCTGCAACAGGGTAGCCACGTCAGGGGAAATCGAGCGGCCCTGGTCAACGCTCTGCGTACCGGGGTATCCGATCCACAGGTCGGCGTTCGAGCCGGTGATGTAGACCGCGGCTCCGCCGAAGATGCCCAGCACCAGTGCGGCCTGCAGCAACTGCAGCAGGCCGGCGAAACCGACTGCCAGCACGGCCGGCAGGAATCGCCGCCACTCGTAGATCAGTGTCTTTCGCGCCAGCGCAACCATCAGGGCTTCCCCGCTTGCGCCGTCGCTGTGCTGTCGTCACGGGCTGGCAACGGTGGTGCGCCGCCAAGCGCCTTGTACAGTGCGATATAGGCCATGTCGCGCTGCATGCGCGCATCGGTCAGCGCCATTTGCGCGCGCGCCTGCCCGATGTGGATGTCGGCGCTGTCGAGATCGCTGGCCAGGCCGAGGCGGCGGCGCGTGCGCTGCAGGTCGGCCGACTGCTTCCAGGAGGCGCAGGCGGCCTCGCTGGCCGCTTCACGCTGACGCAGCTGCGTCAGGCTGCCCAGCGCGGTTTCCACCTCGGTCACGCCGGTCAGCACTGCCTTGCGGTACGCCAGCACGGCCGCTTTCAGCAGGTGCCCCTGGGCATGCTTGCGCGACTGGCGCAGCCCCCAGTCGAACAGTGGTACCGAGATCAGCGGACCGGCAGTGCCGATGTCGTTGGATTCGCCAGCGCCGCCGTGGCGCCGGTAGCGGTTGATATTGAGCGACCACACCAGGCTTGCGCCGAGGCCGATGTGCGGATACAGGTCGGCACGGGCAATGCCGAGATGGCCGGCGGCCTCGATGACGCGGGCTTCGGCCAGGGCGATGCCCGGACGCGTGCGCAGCAGTTCGGCCGGAGCGACAACCGGGCCGTGCGGCCCCAGTTGCGGCAGCGGCGCCGGCTGTAGCCAGGCGGGTTGCGGTTCGTTGCGCCCCAGCAGCAGCGCCAGTCGCTGTGCGGCGTGGTCGGCATCGATGCGCGGACCGGACAGTGCTGCCTGCGCCTGGGCCAGTTCGGCTTGCGCGGCGGCCAGGTCCGCGCGGTCGGAAAGTTCAAGCCGTGCACGGGTGCGCAGCAGTTCGACCTGGCGCTCACGGACCTTGACGATCGCGTCGAGCAGGTGCTCCTGGCGTTGCGCGGCACGCAGCTGGATGACATTGCGCACCACTTCTGCCACCAGTGATACGCGGACCGCGCGCAGATTCTCCACGGCCTCGCGGTAACGGCCGCTGGCCACGCGGTCGACGGCCTGGCCGCGGCCGAACAGTCCCAGTTCCCAGCTGGCGTCGAAACCGATCAGGAAATACGAGGAGGTGGCGTCCGGATCGATGGGGTTGTCGGTGCGCAGCTGCAACTGCGGACGCAGCTGCGCCATGCGGGTCCCGTACAAGGCACGTGCCGCGCGCAGGTGTTCGGTGGCGATGGCCACATCCGGATTGTGCTTGAGTGCCTGGTCGACCAGTTGTTCAAGCTGCGGGTCGTGAAAGGCCTTCCACCAGTCGTGCAGGTCCACGGGTGGCCTTGCGGGCGTGGCTGCCGCGGCATGTCGCCAGTGCGTCGGGACGTTGCGGTCCAGTCGCGGCATCCGGTTGTCCAGGCATCCGCCGAGCAGGAACAGACAGGAAAGCGATGCAATGGGGAGGAGGGTGCGGGGAAAACCGTTCATGCTCGGGCAGGTGGTTTGGGGAAGCGGATCTGGACATGCAGGCCGCCGCTGCGGGCTCGCGTGTAGGTCACGCTGGCGCCATGCTGTTCGGCGATGCGTTGCACGATGGCCAGTCCCAGGCCGGTGCCATCCTCGGTGGTTCCCGGTGCGCGGAAAAAACGTTCGCCCAGGCGGGGCAGGAAAGTCTCGGGCACGCCGGGACCGTCATCCTCGACATGGAGCACGATCGTGCCGCGAGGCGCGTCTGCATGAAGTCCCACCGTGACATGGCCATTCCGACTAGCATACCGCAGAGCGTTGTCGAGAAGATTATCGAGCATCTCCTGCAGGGCATGCGGATCGCCGCGTACCCGGGCCGGTGCGCTCGCGCCCTCATAGCCCAGGTCGACGTCGGCGGCAAGCGCCTCGGGCACGCGTTCGCCGACCCATTCGGGAATACGGCGCGCCAGGTCGATGTCGTGCAGGTGGGCGTCGCCGTCACGCGGGGTCTGCGCACGGGTCAGTGCCAGCAGTTGCCGTGCGGTGCGCGCGGCGCGGGTGTTGAGCTGCCGAATCTGTTCCAGTGCTTCGTGCAACGGCGCGCCTTCGAGGGATTGCGCACGATCCACGTGCAGGGCCATGCCGGCCAGCGGGGTACGCAACTGGTGTGCCGCATCGGCCACGAACCGTTCGTGCAGGGCCATCAACTCGCGCAGGCGGGCAAACAGGGCGTCGATGGTCTGGGTCAGTGGCAGCAGTTCCACCGGGACGTCGCTGTCGTCGATCGGCGCCAGGGTCTGCTTGCGTTGCGCCAGGCGACGAACCAGAGGGTCGAGGCCGCGCAGGCCGAAGTTCACTCCCAGCCAGGCAAGCACCACCAGCAGCACGATCAGCAGCAGTTGCAGCGAAATGCTGAGGACCAGGATTTCCCGCGCCACGTCGTGCCGGTCGCGCAGGGTCTCGGCCACGGAAACGTCGAGCACATCGCGGGTGTTGTCCGGGCTGCGCATGGCGACAGTGGCTGCACGCAGCGGGGTGCGGCCGATGCGGATGTCATACAGCTCGGGCGGGGCGCCGACCGTCACCGGCGTGGCGGGCAGGGCCAGGGCACCGTTGCCGCTGAGCAGCCCTTGCCGGTGGCTGCGGATGGCATAGTAGTCGCGCCCCTGCGGTTCGTAGTCGAGCAGGAAACGCGCCTGGGAGGACAAGTTGCCCGGCAGCGATTCATGCCGCAGCAGCTGCGCCAGCGCGATGGCGTCGTTGGCCAGTGCCCGGTCGTGCACATGATTGGAAAAGGACAGGGCCACGGCGTAGATGAACAGCGCATCGAGCACCAGCAACAGCAGCATGGGGATCAGCAGGAACCCCAGCAGGCGTCGTCGCAGGCTGGGCCTGCGTTTTTTTCGCCAGGCCAGCAGGTCGTAGGCAAGGCGAATCACGAAGACTCCTGTCCGTCGGCACTTTCCTCCAGCACATAACCCAGTCCGCGCACGGTGCGCACGCGAGTGTGCGAGCCCTTGAGCTTGCGCCGCAGCCGGTGCATGGCGATATCCAGTCCGTTGTCGGTCAATTCCTGATCCCAGTCGCACAGGGATTCGACCAGCTGCGTGCGGCTGGTCAGCTTGCCCTGCCGCAATGCCAGGGCTTCCAGCAGGCTGAATTCGCGCGCCGTCAGCTCCAGGGACCGGGCATCGACCCAGGCGCGACGGCCGGGCAGGTCAAGGCGCAGGTGGCCCAGATGCATCTCCGGCGCGCCGTGGCTGGCGCGACGGCGCAGCAGGGCGCGGGTGCGGGCGGAGAATTCAGTCAGGGCGAAGGGTTTGACCAGGTAGTCGTCAGCGCCCAGGTCGAGCACGCGCACGCGGTCGGCGACCCCGTCGCGGGCTGTCACCACCAGCACCGACAGCTGGTCCCCGCGCTGGCGTAGCCGCTGCAGCACCTCGGTGCCATCCAGGCCGGGCAGGCCCAGGTCCAGCACCAGCAGGCTGTACGCATGGTCACTCAGCGCATGGTCGGCCTGGCGACCGCTTTCGACGCGGTCGACGCTGTGGCCGCTTTCCCGCAGGGCGGCGCACAGGCCGGCGGCGATCGCGGGGTCATCTTCGGCAACCAATACTCGCATGCAGCACCGTCCATCTCGGATACGCCGTGCGGCGGTCGGACATGCCGACACCCCCACGGAAACGGGTCAGGCGTGCGCAGCCTACGCGGCGAAGCTTAACAGCAACTTTGGAGGCCGGCCGAACATGCCCGTGACCTTTGGCCTCTTGCCCTGAAGCGTCCATCGGGCGCAGCATGGGCGGGTGCGCCCGCGGAGAAGGCGCCGTGCCTTTGCGTCCATAGCATTGGGGGAAAACCATGTTACGCACGTTTCGATCCACTTCGTGGATGTGGCTGGCTGCTGCCTGCCTGGCCCTGCCGGCCGCCACCCGCGCTGCTGCGCCACCACCGACCCCGCCCGCCGTCCCGGCATCGGCAGCCAGCACCCTGGCGCCGATTCCCTTCGTGTCGCCGCACGAGGCCAACATCCGCGTGGCCAGCGCCCCGGATGCCTGGGGTGGCCCGCGCACCGCGGCCGACCCGACCCTGTCCGACCGTGTGACCAGTTACACCATCCACGCCACGCTGGACCCGGGAAAGCACACCGTCGACGCCACCCAGGTGATGACCTGGCGCAACCGCAGCGACCGTCCGGTAGACCGCATCTACTTGCACATGTACCTCAATGCGTTCGAGAACCCGGGCAGCCTGTTCTTCACCGAACGGCGCATGTTCTCCGGCAGCGGCCACTCGCGCGGGGGGGCGAAGCTGAAGAAGGGACAGTGGGGTTATATCCAGCTCCAAAAGCTGCAGCAGAACGGCAAGGATGCGACCTGGCGCTACGTGCATCCGGACGGCGGCCCGGACACTGACCACACGGTGCTGGAAGTGGTGCTGCCCGAGCCGGTGCCCGCGCACGGCACGCTGACCCTGGACATGGCCTTCCACGACAAGTTGCCGCGGGTGGTGGAGCGCACAGGCTGGTGGGGCAGGTTCCACCTGGTGGCGCAGTGGTTCCCGAAAATCGCCGTGCTGGAGCTTCCCGGCGAGCGTGGTGCCACGCATGTGCGCTGGAACGCCCATGCTTTCCACTATCACAGCGAGTTCTATGCCGATTATGGCAACTACGACGTGCATCTGACGGTGCCCAAGGGTTATACCGTGGGCGCGGTCGGTCATGAGGCCGGTCCGCCGGTGGAAAAGGACGGCAAGGTCACGCACCACTTCGTGCAGACCGATGTCGAGGACTTCGCATGGGTCGCGGCGCCCGGCTACAAGACGCTGGCGGCCACCTGGACCGGGCCAGGCAGTCCCACGGTCACCGTACGGGTGATCTATCCGCCCGAGTACAAGGTGGTGGCGCAGCCGATCCTCAAGGCGACCACCGATGCGCTGACGTATTTTTCGCGCACGCTGGGGCCCTATCCCTACCGCACGGTGACCGCCGTGGTGCCGCCCTACAACGCCAGCGAGGCGGGGGGCATGGAGTACCCGACCTTCTTCACTGCCGAACATGGCAGGGAGTACACCAAGGGCACGATCAGCCAGTTCATGATCGATTTCGTCACCATCCACGAATTCGGCCACGGCTATTTCATGGGCATCCTGGGCTCGAACGAGTTCGAGGAACCGATGCTCGACGAGGGCATGAACGAATACTGGGACCAGCGCATGCTGACCGAGCGGGGCCAGGACATCTATCCCGTGACACCCTGGCTCAAGCGTCTGGGCATCGATCCGGGCGTCAAGCCGTTCGTCATGGAACGCGCCAGCGGCGTGCTGGGCATCAATTTCCCGTCCGACACGCTGGACGAGAACTCCTGGGACCGCCTGTCCAACGCCAGCTACGGCTCGGTGTATTCGCGCACCGCCTCGACCATGCGCACCATCGAGGAGCTGGTCGGCCGCGACGCCATGGGCAAGGCGATGAAGCTGTACTACGAGCGCTGGAAGTTCCGCCATCCCAGTGCTGCCGACCTGCGTGATGCGCTGGCCGAGGGCACCGGGCAATCCGCCCTGATCCACCAGATCTTCAACGCGCAGGTCTACGGCACGCAGCGTGTCGATGCCCGGATCGTCAGCGTGAAGAACGAGGAACTGGTGCCCAGGCCCGGCACCGAGATGCGTGACGGCAAGCGCGTCACCCTCACCCGCAAGGCGGTCAGGGAAGAGATCGCCAAGGCGCGCAAGGCATGGAAAAAATCGCACAAGGGAGCGAAGCACGGCGGTCCGTATCCGTTCCTCAGCACGGTCACCGTGCGCCGCACGGGGGCCCCGGTGCCGCGCACCGTCGAGGTGACTTTCGCCGACGGCAGCCGCCAGACCGTGGACTGGAACGATGGCAGCCGCTGGAAGCGCTTCACCTTCACCGGTCCGGTCAAGGCCGTGTCGGCACAGCTTGATCCCAAACGCACGATCTACCTGGACGTGAACAGCCTCAACGACAGCTACAGCACGAAGAAGGACACGAGCGCATCGAGCCGCTGGACGGCCGACGCGCAGGCCCTGCTGCAAAGCTTCTACACCCTGCTGGGGACGCTATGACCATGAAACGACCGCTTGGATTCGGCGCCTTCCCGCGCGCCATGGGCGCGGCGCTGCAGTGGAAACTGCTGGCGCTGTGGTTCGTGTTCACCCTGATCCCCACCCTGATCGTGGTGCGTCCGCTGCACGCCATGCTCTCGGGCATGATGGACCATTCGGTGCATGCCGGGGCCTGGGCACGCGGATTCGACGGCATGGCGATGAGCGATGTCATCGCCGGCATCGCCCGCCACGGCATGACCGCGCTGGGTGCCGCCTTCGCACTGGGCACGATGCTGATGCTGCTGCTCTCGCCGTTCCTGGTCGGCATGTCGGTGACCGCCGTACGTGCCCGCCAGCGACCCGGCTTCGGCGAGCTGATGCACGGTGGACTGCACGAATACTGGCGCCTGCTGCGTTTTCTGCTGTGGGCCCTGCTGTTGTATGCGCTATTTGTGGGCGTGCAGACCTGGATCGGTACCGTGGTGGCGAGCTACGCAAGCAAGGCCATTCTGGAATCGAAGGTGGTGTTCTGGAAGCATGTTGCCGACGGCGTGGTGATCGCGCTGTTCGTGATCGTGCAGAGCATGGTCGAGGCCGGACGCGGGCGGATCGTCGCCGATCCGGGGCAGCGATCGGCGACACGTGCGTTCTTCGCCGGCGTCGCCACCGTGTTCCGTCGTCCGCTGGTCACCCTGGGCATGTACCTGGGGGTGACGATCGTCGGCACCGTCATCGCCTTCCTGCTGGGCGAATGGCGCATCCATGTGCTGGCGGTCGGCATGGGCGGGACGATCCTGGCCGTGCTGATCCTGGTGCTGCTGGTGGCAAGCATGGCCTGGATGCGGACCGCGCGCCTGGCCGGCATGGCCGCGATTGCCGAAGCCTCGCGCTGAACCCCAATCGTGCTCCGGGCCCGTGAGGGGCCCGGAAGGCTGGATGCACGGTCAGCGTCATGCGCCGGTATCGCGTGCGGGAGCTTCAGGAGGTCGGGCGTTCCGGTGGGTAGTAGGCGAACACATGTGTCGCGCCGCCGTGGAAATCCATCGATTCCACGAATTCGCCACCCAGACGCTTGGCCACGCGGTCCGAGGCATCGTTGCCATCGCGCACCAGGCTGACCACACGCTGCGCGTGCAGGGTATTCCAGGCATGGTCCAGCGCAGCGCGACCGGCTTCGGTGGCATACCCCTGCCCGCGGTGTTCGGGGCGCAGCATCCAGCCCAGTTCGATGTCCGGCCAGCCTTCCGGATACATCAAGCCGACCCGGCCGACGAATACGCCGTCGGCCTGGCGTTCCACCGCCCACATGCCGTAACCGCGCAGATGCCAGTGGCCCAGCAGCATGGCCATCGAGCGCCACGCGTTCATGCGGTTCAGCGGCACGCCGCTGCCGACGAAACGCGTGCTCTCCGGGTCGGCCAGCATCGCGGCATAATCGTCGAAGTGACGCTCGGCCAGTGCCGTCAGGCGCAGGCGTTCGGTGTCCAGGGTGGGTATGTCGGTCATGGGTACGTGAGCAGCGAGGCCAGTGCCCTGGTGGAGCGGGCCAGGCTTTCCTGCCATGAATACCCGATGATTTTCCCACCCGTGGCGGCATCCGTGAAGTCTTCTTCCTGTCCCGGTGCCAGCAGGTGCCGGTAATCGACGGTGATCTCGGTTTCCGGCGCAAGGTCGCGCAAGGCGAACACGAAACCCAGATGCCACAGCCCGTTGGGGTCGAAACTGTGGTTGACGAAGCACTCGTCGGGCCAGTCGGGCGACAGCGTGTAGCGGTCCTCGAACCAGCGCGCGGCGGCATGCGCCTGGGCGCGCAGCTTTTCGTCGCGGTCGATCTCGTTCCAGGTCCAGGTGCGATCGATCGCATCCGGGGCGGTGATCACGCTGCCGCTCGCGACCGGTTCCAGGATGAACAGGCCGCGTCCTGCGCCGGGAATGGTGGAGTTTCCGATACGGTAACGGGGGACGATCATGCACAGCTCGGGGAAGGCAAGAGGCGAGTCTAGGGCGGCCCAGACAGCCATGCAATGCCCGCAGGCGCTTCCCTGCGCCGGACGGGCGCGCCGGTTGCAGCCGACGCTTCGCGCATGCCCCGGGGGCAGGGGACGCGCTTGCGGCCTTCCGTGGCCGCGCACAAGCGGACTTATTTCAGGCGGATGTCCTTGCGATTGTGTTCCACGGTGGCCTTGCCGATGCCCTTGACCCTGGCCAGGTCCTCGGCGCGCTTGAACGGCCCGTGGGCCTTGCGGTAGGCGACGATGGCGCGGGCCTTGGCCGGGCCGACGCCGTCCAGGGACTTGGCGATGGTCACCGCATCGGCGCTGTTGATGTTCACCGGGCGGGAGGCCAGCACCGGCAGGCTGAGGCTCGTGGCGAGAGCCAGGACAAGCAGTTTGCGCAACATCTCGAATGCTCCTTGCGTGTTTGGGATCTGCGGGCACGTCGTGGTGCCGCAGTGCCATCCTGCCCGGATGCGGCGGCCCGTGGCTGCCGGAGCCTTCCGCCGTGCGCGTGGGTCCGGCGCGGTTGCCGGCGTACGGCAAGCCCTACGCGGACGTAGGCGTTCGGGGCCGATGACTGCGGCTGATACAATGGCGGTTCTGTCGATCCGGGAGCATTTCATGGACAACCGCCGAATCCAGGGTTTCGTCGAAAGCCTGTGGGACGACGAGGTCGTACCGCAGCTGGTCGAGTACATCAAAATCCCCAACAAGTCGCCGATGTTCGACGACGCGTGGGTCGAGCACGGTTACATGGATGATGCCGTGAAGCTGATGGAATCCTGGGCGCGCAGCCACCTGGACAAGCTGCCCGGCGCCACGCTCGAAGTGGTGCAACTGGAGGGACGCACACCGCTGATCTACATCGACGTGCCCGGCGAAGGCGAGGACACCGTGGTGCTGTACGGCCATCTGGACAAGCAGCCGGAGATGACCGGCTGGGCCGACGATCTGGGCCCGTGGAAGCCGGTCATCAAGGGCGACAAGCTGTACGGCCGCGGCGGCGCCGACGACGGCTATGCCATATTCGGCTCGCTGACCGCATTGCTGGCGTTGCACGAGCAGGGGGTGCCGCACGCGCGGTGCGTGGTGCTGATCGAAGCCTGCGAGGAATCGGGCAGTTACGACTTGCCGTACTACGTCGACCATCTGGCCGAACGCATCGGCAACCCGTCGCTGGTGGTGTGCCTGGACTCGGGCTGTGCCAATTACGACCAGTTGTGGCTGACCACCTCGCTGCGCGGCATGACCGGTGGCGAGCTGTCTGTCGAGGTGCTGACCGAGGGCGTGCACTCGGGCGATGCCTCGGGCATCGTGCCCGACAGCTTTCGCATCCTGCGCCAGCTGATTTCGCGTCTTGAGGACGAAAACACCGGCGAGATCCTGCCCAAAGAGCTGCACGCTGACATACCCGAAGAGCGTGTCGAGCAGGCGCGCCAGTGCGCGGGGATCCTCGGCAGCGTGGTCTACGACAAGTTTCCCTTCGTGGACGGCATGCAGCCGGTCACCGACGATCGCGTCGAGCTCATCCTCAACCGCACCTGGCGCCCGCAGCTTGCGGTGACCGGCATCGAGGGCCTGCCGCCGCTCGAGAGCGCGGGCAATGTGCTGCGCCCGATGACCGCGGCCAAGCTCAGCCTGCGCCTGCCACCGACGGTGAACGGCGAACGTGCCGGCCGGTTCGTCAAGGAGCTGCTGGAAAAGGATCCGCCATACGGCGCGAAAGTACGCTTCACGCTGGAAAAGAACGGTGGCGGCTGGAATGCCCCACCGCTTTCCGACTGGCTGGCCGATGCCGTGTCCGAAGCCTCGCAGCATTACTTCGGCGCTCCGGCCGCCTACATGGGCGAGGGCGGCTCCATCCCGTTCATGGGCATGCTGGGCGAGAAATTCCCCCAGGCGCAGTTCCTCATCACCGGCGTGCTGGGTCCGCATTCCAATGCCCACGGGCCCAACGAGTTCCTGCACATCCCCACCGGCAAGCGCGTGACCATGGTGGTCGCCGACGTGCTGGCGCGCCACTTCGCGCAAGGGGCCTGATCCGGCGATGGGCGGCGACACGCTGGCCGGGCGCTGGGAGGCGGTGCGCGCACGCGTCGCTGCCGCCTGCCGCGCGGCAGGTCGCGATGCGTCCGAAGTGCGCATCCTGCCGGTCAGCAAGACCCATCCGCCCGAAGTCCTCGCACAGGCCCTGGCGATGGGCATGCGCCGCTTCGGCGAGAACCGCGTGCAGGAACTGCGCGACAAGGCCGCCGCCCTCGAAGGACGCGGCATCGACTGGGTGCTGATCGGGCACCTGCAGACCAACAAGGCCAAATACGTGGCCCGGCTGGCCGCCGAGGTGCAGTCGCTGGACCGCCTGGACCTGGCCCAGGCCCTGCAGGATCGCCTGGACAAGGAAGACCGCACGCTGGACGTCCTGGTGCAGGTCAAGACCTCGCCCGAGCCCAGCAAGCACGGCCTTCCGCCCGTCGAGCTGCCGGGCTTCCTGGAAAGGCTGCACGACTACCCGCGCCTCAAGGTGCGCGGCCTGATGACCATGGCCGTCCAGTCCGACGACGAAACCGCCGTGCGTGCGTGCTTCCGCATGCTGCGCGACCTGCGCGACTGCGCGCAGGGGGGCGGCCACGAACTGCCGCGGCTGTCGATGGGCATGAGCGGGGACTACCCGCTGGCGATTGCCGAGGGCAGCACCGAGGTGCGGATCGGCACGGCGATCTTCGGGGTGCGATCATAAGGTTGGAAGGGGTGGGGTGAATGATTAATCCCCGTCCCCTTATGGACTAGTACGGCAAATTGACCGATGTAGCATGCATATCGTGCTGGTTTGACCTATGGGTCGGTCACTCTTGTTGACTTTGTTGGTGCTCACGCCATAATGACCTATGGGTCGGTCAAATCGCATAGATGTGACCGATAGGTAAATCAACATGGGTTAGAACGATGCCAGCGCCGAAACGCACCTATGCACGCTACACCACTGAGGGAATTGTCCTATTGGGCAAAATGATCCGCCATGGGCGTAAGCAGCGGAAGATGACCGAGATGGACTTGGCTGAGCGATTGGGCATTGCGCGCAGCACCCTTCAGCGACTTGAGAAGGGTGATCCCAGGGTGGAAATCGGCATCATGTTCGAAGCCGCCACTTTGGTTGGCGTGAAGCTCTTCGATAGTGACGAAAAAGGCATCCATCGCCTTTCAGACCGTATGGACGATCGCATCGCTGTCCTTCCAAAGCATGTCTACAAGGCGGGAAAAAAGGTGATCGATGAATTCTAAGGTCCCGAAGTACGATGAGGCATATGTCTGGGTCTGGTTACCCGGAGCGACTGAACCTGTCGTCGCTGGACGAATGAGCGCGGACAATGGCCTCGTTCAATTCAACTACGGTAAGAGCTACCTCGAACGTGAGGATGCGATTCCTCTCTACCTGCCTGAGCTTCCACTTCAGTCAGGTGAGCTTCCGCTCCCTGATGGCCTCACGATGCCGGGCAGCCTGCGCGATGCTGCCCCAGACGCATGGGGGCGGCGTGTCATTCTCAATCGAAAGTTCGGGGTCAGAGGCCACGAGCTCGATGGTATTGAGCTTTCTGAACTGACCTTCCTTCTGGAGTCAGGTTCGGATCGCATCGGTGCGCTCGACTTCCAGCTGTCGTCTAGGGAATATGTACCGCGTTCTCCAACAAATGCCACACTCGAAGAACTCATGGAGTCGGCAGAACGGGTAGAGAAGGGTATCCCACTCTCGCCAGATCTGGATCAGGCATTGCACCACGGCAGCTCGATTGGCGGTGCGCGTCCTAAGGCGCTCATTGAAGACGGCGTCATCAAGCATGTGGCCAAATTCTCATCTTCTTCAGATGTCTACAACGTGGTGAAGGCTGAATTTGTCGCCATGCGGCTTGCCTCGCTTTGCGGGCTCAATGTGGCCCCAGTCTCGCTGGCGAATGCCTCAGGCAAAGATGTGCTTCTGGTGGAGCGCTTCGATCGCGTGAAGGTTGAACACGGCTGGCAGCGCAGGATGACGGTATCAGCGCTGACGATGTTGGAATTGGATGAAATGATGGCGCGCTATGCAAGCTACGCCGATCTTGCCGACATCATCCGTCATCGTTTCACCAAACCACAAGCGACATTGTGGGAGCTGTTTGCACGTATCGTCTTCAACATCCTCTCGGGCAATACCGATGACCACGCGCGAAATCACGCGGCCTTCTGGGATGGTGAAATGCTGTCGCTGACGCCAGCTTATGACATCTGCCCGCAGGGGCGAGCGGGACAGGAAGCGACACAAGCCATGCTAATCACAGGTGAACATCGCGCGAGCCGTGTCGCTACCTGTATTGAGGCAGCGCACCACTTTCATTTGTCTCAGAAAGAAGCGGTGCAGATCGTTGAGGCTCAGTTGCAATGCATTGCCGCTCATTGGGCGGCGGTCAGCGATGAAGCAGGGCTTGCCGAAACTGAACGGAATTTCTTCTGGGGGCGGCAATTCCTCAATCCGTATGCCTTTACAGCTCTTGAAGGAAAATCAGCGCGGATCACTCAACTGGCCGACGAACTCCGTAAATCGCAATAACGGTTCCAGGTTCACTTACAGGCGTTTGAATTTGGCCGGAATTGGTGGCGGAAAAATCATGCGACCTATATGGCTGCATGGCGCTCCCACGGTAATCCCCACGACCACCATCGACGAGGCGTCACAGATGGATCCTTGGCGAGCCTCGATGTTCCGCTGCAGGTCATGGTCCCGTCTGTAACATCCTCATCCTGTTGAGATTGTTCCCCTCCTCGACCGCCGCTAGAGTGGCCTTTCCTGAGGAGGACCACCCATGCATCGATTCCTGTCGCTCGCTGCTGCGAGTATGCTGGCGCTGGGCGCCGCTTTTTCCGTGCGCGCCTCGGATGCGCCGGAACTTTCCTATACCCGCTTCACACTGCCCAACGGGCTGACCGTGCTGGTCCACGAGGACCACAAGGCGCCGGTGGTGGCGGTGAGCGTGTGGTACCACGTCGGGTCGGGCTATGAACCCAAGGGGCGTTCGGGCTTTGCGCATCTGTTCGAGCACCTGATGTTCCAGGGTTCGGAAAACCACCGTGACGAATTCTTCCGTCCGTTCGAGCAGGTGGGCGCCACGGACATGAACGGCACCACCTGGCTGGATCGCACCAACTATTTCGAGACCGTGCCGACCACCGCGCTGGACATGGCCTTATGGATGGAATCGGACCGCCTGGGACATCTGCTGGGCGCGATCGGCCAGAAGCAGCTCGACGAACAGCGCGGCGTGGTACAGAACGAGAAGCGCCAGGGCGAGAACCGTCCTTACGGTCGCGTATTCCAGACCATGCAGGCCCATGCCTTTCCCGCCAACCACCCTTATCACCATTCGACCATCGGTTCGATGGCTGACCTCAACGCGGCCTCGCTGGACGATGTAAAGCAGTGGTTCCGCGACTACTACGGCGCCGCCAACACCACCCTGGTGCTGGCTGGCGACATCACGCCGGACGAGGCCCGTGCCAAGGCGATGAAGTACTTCGGCGACATCCAGCCCGGCCCTTCGATTCCGCGCCCGCAGCCGTGGACCGCGGCGCGTACCCAGTCCACCCGCGGCAGCATGACCGACAACGTGCCGCAGGTGCGCATCTATCGCGAGTGGAATGCGCCGGGTCTGGGCAGTGCCGATGCCGATTACCTTGCGCTGGCGGCCGATGCACTGGGCGGCGGCAAGACCTCGCGGCTGTACCAGCGGCTGGTCTACCGTGACAAGCTGGCCGACAGCGTATCGGCCAACCTGATGCCCTTCGAACTGGCCAGCATGTTCATGCTGCAGGTGAACGTGAAGAAGGGCGTTGATCCCAAACGCGTGGAGGCTGCTATCGCCGGGGAGTGGCAGCGCTTTCTCGCCGAAGGCCCCACGGCCGACGAGTTGGCGCGCGCCAAGTCCGGCTACCAGGCATCCACGATCCGTGGGCTGGAAAAGGTCGGCGGTTTTTCCGGCAAGGCCGTGACGCTGGCCGAGGGTGAGGTCTACCAGGGTGATCCCGATGCCTGGAAGAAGGCCTACGCGCGCACCATGGCGGCCACGCCGGCCATGGTGAAGGCCGCGGCGCAGCGCTGGATTACACGTGGCGACTACACGCTGACGGTAGTGCCGGGCAAGGTCGAGGCTGCGGACTCGGCCGCCATCGCCGGACGCGCGGCGGCCCCCGGGCGTCCTGCGGACAAGCGTACCGACGTGCGCGGACTCAAGGCCGTTGCCAGTTCGGTCGATCGCAGCCACGGCGTGCCCAGGGTCGTTGCCTTCCCCGACCTGCGCTTTCCGGACCTTCAGCGCGCCAGGCTGGATAACGGCATCGAAGTCGTGCTGGCCGAACGCCACACCGTGCCGGTGGTGCAGATGCAGCTCGTCTTCAAGGGAGGGTATGCCGCCGATCAGGGCCGCAAACTGGGCACCTCCAGTTTCACCATGGCCATGCTGGACGAGGGCACGCGCAATCTGGATTCGGTGGAGATCGCCAAGCGCAAGGAGCGCCTCGGCGCGCAACTGGGCAGCGGATGCAGCCTCGATACCTGTACGGTCGGCCTCAATGCGCTGAACGCCAACCTGCAGCCGTCCCTGGTGCTGCTGACCGACGTGGTGCGCAACCCGGCCTTCCGCAACGCCGACATCGAGCGTGTACGCGGGCAGTGGCTGGCCCGCATCGCGCAGGAAAAGAGCCAGCCCACCGGCCTGGCCCTGCGCATCCTGCCTCCGCTGCTGTACGGCAAGGGTCATGCCTACGCCATTCCCTTCACCGGTTCGGGCACCGAGGCATCGGTGCGCGGCCTGAGGGCGGCCGACATGCACGCGTTCATGCGTGACAACGTGCGTCCCGACAATGTCCGCATCCTGGTCGCCGGCGACACCCGCATGGCGGACATCCTGCCGTTGCTGAACGCGGCATTCGGGGACTGGCAGACGCCCGCCACGCCGATTCCGGCTCGCAACATCGTCCAGGTGACCCGCCCGGCCAAGGCGCGGGTGTACCTGATGGACCGCCCGGGCGCGCCGCAGACGGTCATCATGGCCGGCCTGCTGGCTCCCTCGACGCAGGCGCCGAACCATCTGGCCATCGGCATCATGAACGGCGCCTTCGGCGGCAGCTTCACCTCGCGCCTGAACATGAACCTGCGTGAGGACAAGCACTGGGCCTACGGCGCCTTCAGCTTCCTGCAGAATGCAGTCGGCCAGCGTCCGTTCCTGATGTATGCCCCGGTGCAGACCGACCGCACCGCCGATTCCATTGCCGAAATGCTGCGCGAAGCGCGTGAACTGGTGGGCACGCGACCGCTGACCGCTGCCGAGATCGCGAAGATCAAGGACAACAAGGTGCGCTCACTGCCCGGCAAGTACGAAACCGCCGGCGCCGTGCTGGGTGCGATGAACGGCATCGTCACCTACCAGCGCCCCGACGACTACGTGCGCACCCTCAAGGCAAGCACCCAGGCCCAGACCGACGCCGAGGTAAGGGCGGCCGCCACGGAAATCGTCCATCCCGAGCAACTGACCTGGGTGGTGATCGGCGACCGCACGAAGATCGAAAAGCCCGTCCGCGCCCTGAACCTGGGCGACCTGCAGGTGATCGATGCCGACGGGAAGCCGGTGGCCGATTGAACCATCGCCCCGCGCGGTCTGTCGCGCGGGGCGCTTTCCTTCCCGGGTGCCCCTACGAACTCCCGGGACCCCACGCATAACGGGGCGGTTGCTCACATGCTTGCCGGTCCGAACCGGCCCGTCCCCTTGCTCCCTTTGCCTGACGAATTCTTAGGAAAAAATCCGATAGACAGACTCCGCGTCCGATGTTTCCCTTGTGTCGTACAGAGTATGCACACAGGCTGACAGGACATAAGCCTGGCCATGGGATGGGCCGACTGGGGAGAAGGGATGCGGGAGCAAGGACTGTTCCGAAGGGAAGCGATCCAGGCAAAACGCAGCGACATGCTGGGTCCGATCCAGGCCGCTGCACCGCTTTCCGGCTGGGTGTTCGTCGCGTTCGCGCTTGTGCTCGCCGGTGCCATCATCGTCTTTCTCCTGTTTGGCCACTACACCCGACGCGCGCATGTGAGCGGATCGCTGGTGCCTTCGCGCGGACTCCTGGCACTGGATGCGAGTCTGAATGGCCGCGTGAGTCGTGTATGGG
>Ga0256829_1000388_pt1 | contig 46268 bp, 86 predicted proteins | sample 131447metaG_FD_185979 | JGI IMG/M metagenome (GOLD analysis project Ga0256829, IMG submission 185979) | Hydrothermal vent microbial communities from Lau Basin, Pacific Ocean - 131-447 | ecosystem: Environmental > Aquatic > Marine > Hydrothermal vents | place: Pacific Ocean: Lau Basin | collected... | reverse complement strand
CCTACTAAGCTACAGTGCAAAAGTATTTTGTGAACCTTCTGAGAGTTGAACTCAGGACCTGATGATTAAAAGTCATCTGCTCTAACCGACTGAGCTAAAGGTTCACAAAATACTCTTCAATATTCAGTAACATAACCCAATGGTAATATGGGTAAGTAAAAGTATTTTGTAGACCCTATCGGACTCGAACCGATGACAAAAACGTTATGAGCGTTCTGCTCTAACCAACTGAGCTAAGAGTCTACAAAATACTCTTGATATTTGGTGCACCCAGTAGGATTCAAACCCACGACCCTCTGTTCCGAAGACAGATGCTCTATTCGCTGAGCTATGGATGCGTTGAAAATGTTAAGAGAGTGTATCCGCACATATTCAGAGACCTAATGTCCCTGATCGTGTCAGGGCTGCATTAGGCCGTGGTTATAATCCGGCGTTTTGATTTAGACAGCATAGCCATTTAATGGCCCCTTTATTGGATATTCATTCATCTTGTAATTCTATTTAGTGTGACAGTGACGGTTCGTCAACCCCTTAGTTAAATTAATTTTACGTCCACATGGACCCACGGAGTTCTACGATCTTCATGAGCATGGTGGTATTCCTTTCGTATAGCTGATCCATGCGTCTCATATAATCTCGATGATTTGGTTTAGAATGATCAACCCGTTTGATAGTCACCCCATCCTCGTTATACTCTATGGTCAGGGGTGATCGGTCTTTGAACATCTCCCTAAGATCATCTTCAGCTTCTTGACGCCCTGATGTGAACCACACGTAGGCTTCTATCAGATCGAGTTGTCGTGCCCGTTGGCTCTCTATTAGATCACGTGGTTCTGCCTCATGTATATCATCCAGTAGAGAATCAGTAAATTTAGTAAATTCATCGATACCATTACGTTCGACCTCAATGTATCGTTTTAACAACGATACGATAGCGGCTTCCATTAGCGTATCGATATCATAATACGCCGGTAGTAGGTCGGTGCGAATGATATGGTATTGGTGCTTACGGGTGAAGCGATACATAAACCAATATTTGAGTTTCTGGAGTTTATTCATTGATCAATATCCGTGTTCCATTAATTCTATCAATTAGGTAATAATAGGTGTTTCCCACCATATCCATCCATCCGCAAGTGGAATTTGTGATGCAATCATTAAAGAATGGCTGACTGGCACAACTGCGGCTAAAGGTCTCTATTACATGTGTAGTATCGGTAGGGTAGTATTTGTGATCTCAACTACCTCGTATTGAAAGCTGGTCCTTCCCGCCCATTGACATCCAGAATATATTAGATTTGGTAATATAGTAATGCCTTTATTTTCTACGGCTGATGAAATGGGCCTGTGAGGTAATCACTTGATCAATATCCGAATCATAATATGGGTCAATCTCCGACCCATATCCCTCAATGGTATACGAGGATTGATTCAAATCCTCCATTAATTTGGTGCCGATCTCTCGTGCTAATGTGATAATGTCGGATTTCGGTTTACGAAATCTCGGATAGTTTATCAACGTAACACAGAATCCAGTTTCTTCCCCACCAGAATAGATGTAATCCATCGGATGTATTGAAAAACATGCACCATTGGTGGAACAATACTCTCGTAAGGTTTGACGGGCACGGTCATAATCCCCTGCCATGTAAATTCTAGCACCGTATGCGTCAGATACTTTTGTTGTGATTGGTCCAAATGCGGTCATTATATATCTCCTTGGTTTGGGGTATAGATATGCAATACCGATGTTGGCGTCAAGCGATAATCGCCAAATGGGTATCAGGGACAAATTGCCGAATATATGATGGTGATACCAATGATCTATATCGGAGATCATCAAGTATATCCCTTATGTCATTAACAGATTTCCATACCAGTGGATCACTTGTGGATTTATCCAACGCATCAACTAAATTATCCAGCACTATTTCCAGATCAAATATATCCAGCATAGATTCCTGAATAGCATTAATCGCGAAAGTGCCAACGGCCTGATCATTGTTCATATCAGTATTTAGGTTAGTGTAGATAGCGCATGATTGGATATGATTTCCCCGTAATTGTCATCATCAATCGGTTCATCATCACATGTGTAAATGACCCGATGCTCAGGTAATGGTGAATATTCAGGCCAATTTGATAAATCTCCAACATTCCAATCCGATAAGAACCAATGACATTCGGCTGATGATAGGGTTAGTGCATATTTGATGGCATTGGTTGATTCTTCGTGCATTAGGATATCCTATTTGTTAATCGTAATAATGGAATGCGAAACTGCTCAAACCATTGATCTCGGACCCGCCATGTCCGCCTATCAGTTAAATGGTATGGGGTCACGATCTCGGTATACTGACGGGGCAATTGATCATTAGATGGTAGTATTATTATCAATTCCTCAACATTCACCCTATTGGGGCGAATGCGCACTAATGATCTACAATCTCTTTCACTTGGCTGTAGATCATTTCGCACTGGTCCATCTATCACTTTGTTTGTGAACAGGCAGTCCGCCTCCTCGTCTGTGAGGAGGCATAATCGATTATGTTCAGCAGCCACCCCCTGACAGGGATAATCGCGCTCAGAGAGCCAGTATGAGCCTCTGGTGCCCCTTACTTCCAAACTAATCATGTGCATCTAGCCTATACGTTTGGTGGAATTCTTTTTTGGCTATCCGATAAACATCCGTAGGATCATCAACCGGATATGGACTGGCTAAAAAATCTCCATCTTTTAATACCATATCTTCCCCCCATGGGGCTGCGAAATGAACATCTTCGCCTTTGTAAAACCCACCGATGACCCTACCCACAGGAACGGCGGGTTTCCACCATAAACCATCAATCTTCAGAGAGGGTCCCTCAGCGTAATCATATCGATCTTGGTATTTGTCCCAACCAATAATATAGGTCTCGCCTGAACTATCAATTGTGATATTTCGAATAACTACATCGGTCGGTGAGGCAGTCTTAATGGTTTCGATCTGTCCATCAATTGTGGTAATGATGGTTTCATCTTTCTCAGCGGGGCGAACAATAACTTTACCATATTTTTGATATATCCCATCAGAAATATGTTGGTGAAGTTTTTGAATTTCGTCTCGATTCATCTTTTTCATTATTCGAACAACATCTGGCGTGGTTCCAATTCCGCTGTTTCCTTAAGGACTTCAGCAGTAGACAATTTCACTTTCCATTTACCGTTCACTGATTCCACAATCGTCCCCGATTGTTTGGTAGCGGTCACAATAACGGTGTCCCCTATTTTAAAAGTATCGTCCATGAGTTTCTCCTATCTATTAACGGAATGATCATATGTCAGAACTGGTATTTCGTTAATATCAGTATCAAACATATATGGAATTGCATTTGGGATTGTCGGATGCCATTCGGGGTCTAGTGGGGTATATGAGTGGCACTGGCGGTTGTATATTTTAATGCAATCGAATAGGCTCAGCATCGTATAACAATGGCTCACCACCAGTAGTGTCATGTCAGAATCCCAATTGGGAATAATCTCATCATCGAAGAATGATCTAACCCGATCATGGAATCCTTGTTCATCCTCATGGAGATGCCAATTATGCCCCATAGGGGCATCATGACACCATTCATTAATTCGAGAATCACAGAGATACCTACGTTGCCACCGTTGTTTACTAGATTGCATAACCGTGGTGGCCGTCTGTATGGCACGGGTCATATTGCTGCAATATACCCTATCGATATCATGGCCCCATTCATCAATGGTATATCCGGCTAATTCCGCCTGCTTGGTCCCCCGTAGGGATAAGAAATTGGTGGTATCATCATTATATGCACCATTCCATACATTACCCATCGATTCACCATGTCTGAGAAATATAATTTTCATGATGAAGTCATCGCTGCAGGCAGTGGGGTGGAAAGATCAACCCGTTGGGTTGCCATAGGCGATCCACGCATAGTAGGGATATTTGCATCAGGGTCGATCATCGCACCATCCTCGGGTTCTGGTAATAGCGGTTCTGCCATTTGATATAATACCTCATACGCAAACATCAATAGTAAGTCATCATCTTTACTATCTAAAACCTGCATGGTGCGAAAATCCAACCAATCGGGCAGTATGTTCATAAACTGATCATTATGCGATTCATTGATCTTCACATTTTGATTTTCTGCATCATAGGTCATGGTGAAACGAAAATGGGGTTGGTCATGGAGGGTGGCCCAAATTTTGCGGACAAACATAATGTCATATTGCGGATCATCTAGTACAACATCAATGGTCTTGCCAGTCTGTGCGGCCATGCCTGCGATAATAGATGACATATCGTCCTTGCTGATGATACCATGTGACATCCCCAATAGTCTATGTTTTTCCCGCTCAATCCCCTCTGGAGTAAATGGGTCTTTAGATTGGAACTGGAATGGGTGGGCATCTTTGGACTCATGCCCACAGGTCACCTTCAATCGGTTTGACCCCATAACTTCTATATGCGTGATGTGGGACAATTGGTCCAATGTCACCATATGTCCCCATTGGGGTCCCAGATCGATTAATACATTCATGGTTCTTTTCCATACATATTGGTGACAATGGTTTCAAATTGTAAATGATGTTTAAACAATATCCCATCACGATAGTGGGTCTGGATGAATCTATGATTTTGTTCATCCATCATGTCACCATCATCATCAATGATTATCCAATTGGGTTCCTCTGGATGCTCCAACAGCCAGTCTCTGATCTGAAACCCCCTAATGTCGGTTACGCCATTGACTGTCATTGCAGTCCGACGTGTACCAAAGTCTCTATGTGCTGGAGGGCTTACCCCCATTCCGCTTAGCATCATATCAACAGTGGAATAGTTGGAATGGCTAACCCTCCATGTTGATGACATCACTATACGGGTCTCTTCCCCATAGGATTTATCAATAATCTCGGCCCACCGATTAATGTAATCCACACAAATCGGATCAATATGCCCATACAGGGAAATTGCTTGATCATCAGGTTTACTAGTAGCCACTCGCGAAGTGTTCAACACCCCATCCATGTCTAAGAAAAAAATCATTGGTCCCTCATCTTTCTGCCCACTAGCACCAGTTCGTGTTCTGCGATTTTAGTGTCTGAGACAAACTTTACCGCTTTATCTGCCATGTATATATCTGATAGGTTATCTTCATCTTGGGATTGTGTCAACCCCCTGATAAATTGATCCGCTAATAGGTATACTCCGAAGGATCGTTTACTAGTGGCGGTGATGGCGGTGTCCAAATACAGAGTCGACTTCTGAGTCCCACCTTCACCAAAGTCAACAACTATCTCATCATTCGTATAACTGATCTGTAACACGTCCTCATTACCTACACTTGGTGCAGCAGCGTGTATCTTTTTGAACCCCGTGATTTCTTTATATGAACTATCATCCACGATAAACTCAATGGGCCAATTCTCCACCGTGATTTGCATCGGTTTAACAATACTGGCCCGAAATGGATCAGTTGTGATGTAATTGATTTCCATCCGGTTGTTGGGGGTGAACTGTAATGCACGAACGATGAGTTTCTCATTCCGTTCAGTAGAATTCACTGATACTCCGGCCCGATTGGTTTTCAGCATATCTGAGTTTAGAAGTTGATTCAGATACATCAGATTGCCTAGACACATCCTAGCTCCACCAAGGGATATGGTGTCCTTGGATGTTGCGGTTAGGTGCGCATTTCCGTCCATGCCAGAGGCTTTGGCCAGTAACCGGCCATCATCTAACTCTTTGATATGGATGAAATCAATCGTGCTGGCAAACGGCATTACCCGTCCTACGATTTCTTTCAAAAATGGGATTAGTAGATTAGTCATAAAAGTCATCCAATACTGCACTAATGTCCTTATGATAATTGGCATCTGGAATAAAATCCCACTCCAATACTTCACCAATTACATTATATAATTTCTGATCCAGTAGCTTTTCTTCCATTTTAACAACATCGAACGGTAACTGCTTGAACCATTCGGGTACATAAGACTCTTCTACCTTGATTGCAACCGCTTTCATCTTTTCGGGGTTATCTAATAGGTAAATTAGTTCAACTTTATCACCATCTCGAATCACATCCCACCGATGCTCCCCGTATATTTCCATCAATTTGTTGGTATTGATAGCAGCATCGATCATGTAGTGGACTAATGGTTTTTTATTTCCGATTATTTGCATCTGTTGACGAAACTCATCAATGTTGGCTAACGCCTTGTTGATATTCTTTACCCGTCCTGGCCTTCCACGCCTCCATGGGTCCATTGCTCGGTATGTGGTGCGGAAATCATCTACAATGGCTTTCACGGTGTCATATCCGGCATCATACTTTACTACCTGAGTCAGGCATTCGAGTAGAAAATCCTGTATGAATTTGGGTGTATCGGATCGCTGGGTTTCCATGCCCATGATTTTGAGTTTGTCTACATCTTTACCCTCATCATCTACAATGTGGATAGCATATCGTTTTTTAGCATCTTTCAACAAGAGCTTCCTACCAACAACTTCCCGACCTGGTTCAAGGATGGTCATATATTGTGATGGTGTAATGAATTTATCCCGTAGAATATCAGGTAATTTGCCAGCAAGGGTTGCCTGAATAGTATCGGCCAGTTTGATGGCATTGTCCTTATTCAATTCAATTCCATGAGATTCTGCATATTTGTCCAGTCTCACATACGAACTGTCAGTATCCCCTAATATTACATGATTAGTCATCCATACCCCCCAAATCGAAGGTTTCGTGTTCCATAATGTCCTCAATGCAATCAACCATTTCACTCAAACAGATGCGACCGCTCATAGTAACACTAGCCCCAAGACGAGGATCATAAAACCGACAAAATTGATTCAAAAGGGCACCATATGTTGAATTGAGCATGAGTTTTTGTGACTGTTGAAGCATATCCCAATATTTGAACTCATCCATATATTGGGATTTAATCTTTTCATTCTGAACTGAAACTGCATATTGGTATGCCTGTTTGGCCTTGCGTTTGTATTCAACCCGTTGATTATACCACTTTTCCAAACAATATGGTATGATACCCTGCTTATCTCGATGCAGCACTAGCCCAAATGCAGTAATCACCCAGTTGTTTGATTCAATCTCATCTCGGAGATCACACCCAGACATTAACAACTCTTCTCCATCTTCAAGGATAAAGGTTACCTCCTCATCTGATCCTGTGATAACTAAATTATATTCCAACGTACCTGCAAATTTAGCCCACGCCTCTGCACCTTCCATTCCTTCAGTCACCATTAGTTCCGTGAGCGATTTTAATGTATCTTTAGGGTTAACCCACCCTACAATAGTGTCTGGGCTGATATTGAGCATTCTAATCACGGTCGGATACAGACTATTAAAGTCATATGAAGATATCCAACTGTATATGCCCTGCCTCGGAGTTAGCACGAATGCCCCAGGGATGGGATAATCCCGTTCCCGTTCTATTCGATCAAAGCATATCTTATCCTGCTTGTGGAGTTCCTTTAACAATGCCTGTTCGATCAAGGCCACAGACCCCAATACTTTATCCAACTGCACTCCAGCCATATGACCCATCGTATTGGCCAATTCCACCAATTTCTTTTTATCATCAATCGCTGATAACCCCATAGTATCCTGACGGGAATATGCAGCGAATCTACGGAAGTCCAACCGATACAACTGGTCCAGCGATCCTTCATAGGCAACCTTTTCCTGTCCCACCTCTTTTTTCAAAATAGCATCAAGTGTGTATGAATGAAGTTCACTAAAGGTGAATTTCCGATACAAATCCAAATAGTCCATATGGATCATCCCATGAAGCTGATAGGTTTTCTCGGGATTTCCATAATGATCTACCATACGCAATGATGGGGGGCATGGAAATCTTCCCAATTGATGCAACCAGAACAGGGATTCTTCAGACGGCTTACATGGATGGTCTCTGGTCCCATCTTCGAGCGCCAGTTTTACCATAGATTCCCCACCCAATACAATTCTGATCCGTTGAATGATATACGGAATGTCGAAGAACGTGCTGTTCCAACCGGTGACCACATCCGCATCTGCCCAAAGCTCCACAGTAAGTCGTAGAAGCTGTTCTTCATTCTCTACTAGGAAATACCCCAACTCTTCGGTCATCGCGCCGAATGTGTCATTCTCAGGGCAGATATCAGTTAGACTCCCATCAAGGTTTTGAAATAATTTGCCGTCTAACAGATCGCGGCATTCCTGCATGGTCAGATTTTCAGGTGGCACCAATAGGGTGATAGACTCATCGCTCCACTTATTGTAGATTGAATTCGCGTTAATCTCTGCATATGGATTGTCAATGGTGGAAAACCCCTGCTTAGGGTCTTTATCCACCTCAATATCGAATACACTGATATTCAACTGAGGAGTTTTATCAGTAGGGTATAATTGCTCTAATAGGCGGTATACTGGATTAACATCTGATTCATATAATTGAATACCATCAGAATCCCGTAATTCCGAAAGTGCTTCTCTGAAATCCCACTCATTAGTGTCTGTGTATTTTGCTAATGGCTTATCAAAAATACTGGTATATTCCCCATCATCATCAGGGTAATAACACACATATTCCGGTTTGTATGATCTGGTCCGTCTATGCCCATCCGAATCTCTATCAGTGATCCAGATGGTATTCTTTATTTTTAGGGCATCTATATACATTTGTTCTCACGATTAATAATAGTTGCCACATCGTTTATGCATTGCTCCATACTACCAACCCCGATGTGGGTGCCCATAGGCCCAATAGCCAAATATCCACGAGGGGCATTATCGACAATCGTATATTTCCCACAGATCACGGTTTGTTTACCGTTGTCCGAATGCATCTGCTCAAACCGGATTCCTTGGCAATCGATAATGCTATCATTTGCTGAAATGTCACTCATGAAGTTTTTCCTGGTTATGTAAGTTATTGAGTGATGTGGGTTCTACCAAAAGGCATTTCACACAGGTTCGTCTAAATCCATGAGTCCCGATTAGCCATTCATGTCCCTCATTGTCAACACACCCCATGTCAGTGGTAGGTGTGTCCTGATTGTCAGGGGGAGATATTGTGATTAGTCGAATTATCACTGCTAATATAGACAGGTTGACTAGTGTTCCAATGATAAATGAAAGGGTGCATATACTCATAAGTGGTCCTTTGGGGTTAATAATGCGGGCACCATCGATATATCTCAATGCCCGCCCTCTTGGCTCTTTTGATCATATCAGCGGTTCCAGATTCCCCCGGAAATGCAATAACACAATCGGGGGATAAATCTATCATATCCTGATTTCTGCGGTGGCCTGCTAATGCTCCAGATTTATTCCAATCATCAGGTCCAATAGGAACCTCTACCACGGGGATGGAACGAGATTTCGCCCATTCCCCGCATAGAGTATCAGCCCCACGGGCGGCTCCATGAATCAGTGCGGATATACTGATATTATCATGGATATGATCAAGGAATGCCCAAGTGGTTTCTTGTTGGTTCCAAAATCTGCCGCCCGTGACTGCCACCACGGGATTAGTCAGTATCATTGTTACCCACGGGGGTGCCAATGGCATCACGATACATTTCCAACACTGCTTCTTCTTCGGCCAATGCCTGTGGGTCCTTTTTACGGTCAGCAATAATACGGCGCAAGATTTTTACATCATATCCTCGGGCTTTAGCTTCAGCCATCACCTCTTTTTGATGATCGGCGATGTCTTTTTTCTCAGCATCAAGACGCTCATAGCGCTCAATGAATTGGCGAATCTCCGCTGCGGTTACTCGATAGGTTGCATCAGACATATTAGTTTTCCTTTTGTTTGATGGTATTGATTTGGGTAATCTGGTTGGGTTGTTCAAGGGTTCCTTGAAGATTTATCGGTATTGCATAAAATCCTCCATTATACGATGACTCCACCGGTTTGCACAGCATAGTATCCATTGGGGGGCATCCAGTGGCAGTAAAATGGGATACTATGGCATCCACATCATCAGGGCCTGTATGCACCATTGCTTCGCCTAGTAAAATGCCAGCATCCCGCAGGTATGTCATCCATACCTCTGCAACCCGCTCCAGTCTCTCTGCAGTGGCCGTGGAATTAGACTCTAATAGGCTAACCATATCTGTGAGATATAACTCTCGATCATATGGATAAAATTCAAAAAACATTGGATACTCGTCTTGATCCAATGGGATAGTTCGAAACACTTCCAATGGGGGACATTCATATTCTACATCAACCATAAATTGACTATTCAACCATTCTACACGATCTGGAAATACTACTGCATATTTCGGCGGGTATGGATGTGGGTATGGATGTGGGTATGGATAGCAATATCCAATAACATCACCAGATGGTCCATTGTCAGTAGTAGTGATATTCAGCCAAATGTCATGCCGATCAGGACAGATTCGATTGAACACGCCTACCTCGGAGCCTTTGATATGGCGTTTTAGCAAGATTGGTTGATACAGATTAATCCATTCATCCTCGGTGCAAGCTCTGGCCACTGCCCCAATCAGGGTGGCTAATTGATTCTCGTTTAACCCCTCTGGGTCCACCAAATGCTCCAATAGGGATTTAAACACCTCGGTATCCAATCCATCCCCATACGCTGATGGATTATTGAATGCAAAAGCAAACCTATCTGGTTCCCACTGGGTTAAACATCTCCTAATGGACAACCATACCCATTCCCCCATATTACAGATTGTAGAATCCAAGTCTTCATCTTTGTTGATCGCATCCCACAATTGATCAATATGTGTTATGTTCACAACACGATTCCTTCAAGATCGCCGTCTGATGGCGTCCAGTTCCACAATCCCTGCTTCCCACGAGCCTCCACTGGGGTTCTCAGCATTTGGATATTGTCCAGTTTATACGCATATCGTCCTGCCTCCCAGTGGCCCATAGCGCGTTCCTGAGCGTCAATGGACTGTATTAGGGCATCATCCATCAGTAGGCAATCAGATAGCACACACACGGCCACTACAGCGCCTTTGACGAACTCTTGCTCTCCAATTGGTGAATACCTGCGGGCTAACGGTAGAGTGATATGATCGGACCATGGGAATCCGTGCAGGGATTCCATACCCTCTTGATTAAATGCTTTGCCTGCATGGATTGCCAATAACCCACGGTGATTGGTATTGCGTGGGCGGGTCTCATACCGTTTCATTCCAAATGCAATAGCCGAAGCATAGGGCTGATGAAGGGTTAATGTTTTAATCGGTTCCATAATCGGTCCTATACTAATATCGTTAATGTTTCAGCGGCGCGGGTCACGGTTGTATATAGCCATTTCCTACGAGCCTCTTTTTTCCAAGACATCATTCCGTCATCAAACAGAATAACGTTGTCCCATTGTGACCCTTGGCTACTATGTCCGGTAATGGCATAGGCAAAATCAAAAATCCGTTGAATCTGACTATCGTCACCGGACTGATATGCAAATTCTCTTGATGCGTCAATCAGTTTATCATCGTGGGTTTTTTCTAGGTCATTTCGTGGTTTCCAATTATCTTGGAACGCACCCATGTTCATCTTTAGTTTATCAATAATATATGGGTGATCCTTCAGCCCTTCTTCAAAATATACCGATTGATTAAACCATCGCCCAGCTTCATCATAATCATAAGGGGTCACAGTCTCAGTGGTATATCCGATCAATCCGTTCACCATACCATTTTTGAAATAGTTTCGTCGGCAAATCACTTTGACTCCAACCTGATATGGATATTCAATCCCGAATCCATCAAGCTCTAGCATCAGCCGATTGAGTTCATGACGCGTTTTATGCATCCCCGTTAACACCTGATCCCCATTCAATAATTCATCGGGGGAAATTTCCTCAAATGGGATGCATTTGACTGCACCATTAACCCCCATAGGAATAGGTATATCTTTTAGAATATCCTGTGATAGGCGAATGATCGGGTTGTCCAGCGCCTGCCTATGAATTTCAGTTAATTGGAAGTCTGGGGTGTGCTTGGTAAAATACCCAGTCCCCTTAACAGGGTCCAACTGTTCTGGATCACCAAGCACAAGAATTTTAACACCAAATGATAGAAGATCGGTAGCAATACTGTCAGAGATCATTGAGCACTCATCCAACAACAAGAGTCGAGCGGTAGTCAGTTCTGAATCCCTATTCAACCCAAAGACCAATTCCCCATTGTCCTTTTCCAATAGTGTATATATTAACTGGTGGATCGTTTGTGCTTTCATACCTTTGCGGCTCATAACCAGTGCAGCTTTACCCATAAAACTGGCATACTTGACCTGTCTATGATTATCAGGGTCCAGCCCGCACTTTTCAACAGCCATTCGACCCACTGTGGTTTTGCCAGACCCGGCTGGCCCACCTAGGTAAAAATATGGCTTACTACCGTTACGATACCACTCGGATATCGCAGCTAGGGCCTGATATTGTTGCTCTGATGGGGTCATTAATTACACTCGATCCGAATAGTTGCAGTAACTTCAGTATCTGCCATAGATGTTTCAAATTCAAATTGCGCAGTATTTATTAACGAAACATCGTTTTCGATCATTCCTGTGGCTACTAAGTATTCCATTAATACGTCACGAACTTCTTCTTTGGATAACTGAAATGTTGCTATCATAACGAATCCTTCTGGTTAGAATTATGATATAGCAGATAATAATGGGGGATTGCAAGTGCAATCCCCCATGTTTGATTTTCTATAAGATGTCCCAACGATTTTTAAGCCTCATCAATATACTCATCAGAGAAATTTTCTTTGACAAATCACAACAATGTGTGTTTAAAGATGCAGATCGTTTCGGTCATACCCTTGCATTCCGTGTAAGTTTGGAAAAATACTGGATCATCACCCATTTTCCCCATAGCCACGGAGGTCTGATAGTCCGTGCCCACATCAATTTCTTTGAATTCCATAACCAACTCCTTTAATTACGGGTGCGAATTACACCATGTGCAGGGCGACCATTAGCAGCAACAATCCGGTATACGCGGCCACCTTCTGGTGTGCGATCCAGTGTGATGACAAACCGAACAGGAACAACCACACCAGCGGCAGCATTTGGTGTAATATCACAGATGGTTTTGGCACTCAGAGATACACGAAAGGAGTTTTTTGTCTCTCGTTTACCAACCCCCTCATTGGCTTGGGTAATGATATTACCATTTACAACAAATTTGGACGCCGAAACCAAACCAGATACATTGGCATTTTTATGGATTGTCAGATCACCACGCATGTTATTTTCTCCTAAGTGGGTTTTGATAGCCCATGTATACCATGGGAAGGTTGATTCGTCAAGAACGAAATTCAATAATTATGAAATCACTCACATCCGCCAAGCTGCTCTAGTGTTGGAGTGAATCCGTGTCTTTCTTGGAAATATGCTGTGTTGTTGCTAACATCGGCAATAATGTCCACGTCATTCGCCAGCACGAAGTTTGATTCGTCCACCGAGAACCAAGGGGTTTCGGACCCTTCATAGTAATAAGTTGGTTGATCACTGCGACTGTCAAGACCAGAGATTGTTTTTACCCCCCAGCACACGCCAAAATCGTTGGTATATACCACTTTATCACCAATGGAAAATTTGTGATCAGTCATATTTGATGTCCCTCAGTTTGATTACGATAACTAAGGTATACTGATACTGAGTTGATTCGTCAAGAATTAATTTTTATATAATTCTTGTTGAAGTCGTGCGATGAGATCATTGAGTTGCTGAAGTTCAAATTTGCTCTGTGATATATTATCGGTTAACCAATTAGGAATGGCTTGTCCGTTTCGAGTGAATTCATTACGCATTGCAACATATCTGGCCTGTTCACGAATTAACGACTGTCTGCGCAAATTGGCAATGTCTAATTGAATTTCTTGTTGGGCCACAATTACCTGTTCGAGTTCCCAAATCCATGCGGGCCGAATTGTGGTGCCGATAATAATATTGATCATACCATAAGTGGCAGCAATGCCTGCCAAGACACTAATCCACGCCGTAACACGCTTTACTATGAGAGGGAGATTTTCCCATTTTAATTTGATATCATCCATAGTGGTATTTATGGCTGATATCAAATATCTTACCCCCGAAGGATTTGGGTATACCACCCGATTGTTGAATCGATTCCATCGATCACATTATCCCAAAAAACCTTGTGATTCGATGATATAGATTTGTTTGTGACTACGGTCTGTCGTAGTTGTTGCATGAACGTTATGCTACCCTGCGTTCTATAAACAGTTTGATTCGATGACAACACGTCCATATTAGATAGCTCGCACCCCTCGGTCCAAATATTATCAAAATTGATGCGCGTTGCAACGGGATCAGCAAGATCGGCCAAATCTAACATAACGATTCGATAATCACCCGTCTTACAATCATGGTCGCAGGTGTCAAGGATTAATGCATTGACCTTATTAGAGTCTACCCCATCCATCGGTCCAAAAATTTCGTATATCTCCAAAAATAATTCTGCTGACCGCAATTCTTTGTTGGGCAAATGATCATAAATGGCATCATGGAACAGAATAGCCATAGCCAAATTGATATCAAAATTAAATCCAAATGTCACACGAGCGTGGAAGAACATTTTTTCAATATGACTCCAATTGTGATATTTTCTGCGACTATCGAATAGATAGTAGGTTTTTGCCAATTTGGTAATTGGGGTATCAAGAAATGAAGTCCATGGATTTATTTCAAGCATGTCTATATCAGTCATTATTAAGGTCCTTTGTAGTCTTAGTGAACATATCAAACCCCCTCGTGGGTATTGTGATATGAGGGAAACGGGGATATTCTATTCATTATATGCGCTATCTACCCTTTGGTCATTTGGTATCCAAATAAAGGGTAGTCGGGCTTACGAAATGGGCGGTCATAAAACATCGCTAATATCCTCGACGACTGTCTGCCATGGGCCATCAGCATTAATTCTACTATAACTTGCCAACACTGGTCCTAATTTCCTAGATTTTGCTAAAACCGGTGTTGATGTTGGTTCGGTAATTCCCATAGTAGGCATTACTAGTGTGGCGATAGTCGCACCAACGGCAGTTAAAAAGGTTCTACGATTCATCATTGGGGGTCCCTCGATCATCGTCCATTCTCTGTTGATCCATATGCGATGGCTACATACTTCCGTCCACCGGATTAGGGGTGACATCAGTGATTATCATATAGGGCGAGATGGGCGGGTCTTCAATAGGCTGATTTCGAATCGCTCATGCAGTATATCTGTATGAGCAATCCGATGATCTATATCAAGATTTTTTGGCCTTTTGATTTTTCTTCCAAAATGGTTCAATGTCACCAGCCATGATAGACCCGTAAGGATCGATATAATCGATGATTTCAGCAAGATCATGTTTCTTGATTTGCTCCACAACCGATGCCGCCGATTTATACCCCGAGGGTAGTTCAGATGGATCGATCTTATCAACAAAGAACCGAATATCCAGTCCTTGAGTCTCTGCTGCCAATTGTTGCTCGGCAGTCATATCACCCATACGACGTTTATGTTCGGAACGGGAAAAATTGCGGCCAGCCCCATGAGGGGAAAATCCTAGTGCATTCGGCTGATCGTTACCTTTAACGACCAGAACTGGCTCAGCCATATTCAGGGGAATCAGGGTGTGTTGACTAGCATCTGCAGCAAACCCTTCCCATGCAGGCGTGGCACCCTTGCCGTGATAATAGATATCACCCCGCTTGAACACGAAGTTATGCTCATTCCATACACGATTAATAACTGGTGCAGTCCCACCAGTCATGTCATGAATGCTTTCATGGTTCCGTTTAGTCCATTCCCGTATCAATTGTAATGCATCCCAGTAGTCTTTCCCCTCTTGGGTATCAGCGGGAATCCATGCATTTTGTTTTAGGGTATCCGGCGATAGACGCTGACGAAACTGCTCGGCCACTTGCATACCGAGTTTATACAACACAGCCCCAGTCCCACGTGAACCATGATGGGTCACCATACAGGTATGCCCGTTGTTACGAGATTTACCAACAAACAGGAAATGGTTTCCATCACCCTGAGTGCCCATATGGTCGAGCATCATGCGTTGTATTTTTTGGCCATTCAAGAATGGATTTCCCATGAACGCATCGATCAGTGATTGATCAACTGCTAGTCGTTGATCTGGAGATCGCCCACCTGGTCCAAAATGGGTAACACTGTGGGCTGCATCCAAGACGTCATTAGGCTCAATATCACCAAAATCAGTCATCATGACTGAACAGCAGATATCAGCCGAATGCATGCCCGGATGAATAGCATTTTTGGTTGCAACAACCCCACCCACTGGAATAGTCCCCAATGGACCAGCCGGACAGGCATCGGGCATCACGGCACCAGCTATCACAGTTGGAGTTCGCAGAACTTCCCGCATAGTATCAGTGACTTTTTGAATATTGGCGGCTTCATCAGAATTGCTAGGCTCGATGTTCATATGCAGATCGATGGCCCCCGCTGGGTGAAGCGGAATAGTTGGTTCAGGTGCTGGTGGCTTTTCAAATTCCAACAGTTTGCGGACAGACTGCAAATCGTATCCAGCAAGCACGTGGAGTCGCCCAGCCCGCAGAGCTTTACCAAAATATGGACCAGGTTTATGGCCCCATGATTTTAACATATCCGAATCAAATTTCATTACATCCTCCAACAATTGTTTCCTCGCCAATATAACAGAAGTTTTATAATATGCAATAGGAATGTTGGTAAAATAACGAAACCCGCCCAGTTGCGCATCGTTGAGAGGCGGGGCAGGTGTTGTTATACATTATTTAGAGATGTTGTCCAAAAATGTAAGGGGTATTATGTATACGATTGGCAGGGGTGACAAGATTCGAACTTGCGACACGCGGGTTTGGAATCCGCTGCTCTGACCTTACTGAGCTACACCCCATCAATTATTTATTATTTAGGTGTCAATTCCTCTAATATCAATAGATGCTATGCAATGTTTACCAGAAGATCATATCACATTCACCATTATTAGCAATCATTTGACCAACCCAATACGGCCACCCCAGAGCTTCAAAGGTTGATTCATACCAATTATCAGCAAAATCATTTTGGGTATAATTGTGCTGGTTCATAAAGCCGATTCCTACCAAGATATATGTGGCCAGCAAAATGTGTGACATCCCTGCAATGATCACTGTGCTCATCAGGACCAATACCTCTTCTACGAATTTAGTCATGGATTTTCCCCTTCATGGATGATGGCTAAGTTAAAATATCCTAGCTCCTTACGCAGCATCGATTCCATATTATGATATCGGAGTCCGAGTTCATCGCGTTCGGACTGTGATGAACCGCTCATGGATTGCTCGAATGCCTCTTTAGCCTCCAGCATTAATTTCATGGTCTCCGCACAACGCGCTTTATGGTCTATCATTTCGGGTCTCCGGATATTGCAGCATCTTGTGTCATAGATTGTACACGCGTGGCGATCGACCGAACGCCTTCAAGGTGTGCTTTCACGCGTTGGCCAATGTGGACGATCTCACTTTCCAAGGCATCGCGGCTTCGCTCCAATTGTTCTATATATGCTGCCGCTTGTATCCCCAATGTTTGCCAATCAGTATCAGGATTGTTGTTACGAAGCTGTTCAACCAGACTGCTCATTGTGTTCCTCCAGTGTATGAGGCAAACCGTGCCACTCGTTTGGTAATCTCTGCTTGTGGCGGAACCGTCTGCAATAGCTTACGGCATTCAACCAATAGTCGTTCTTCGCGTTCAGACCAAAAATACTCTTTGGTGTAATTCTGTGCAACTGATCGCCACTCGGTTTCAGTTTCAACCAGTGTAACCATAGCCGTATGCATGATCACCGATGGCTCCATGATAGGGAGATATTTTACCTCCCCAAATTCGTTAGTTTTTTGTGTGTATATTGGCATATTTACCCCCGATTATATTCTGGACCATATAGCCCCATGCGACCAACACCCTTATGTTCATCGAAAATGTTACCACGAACGCCACGGGCGGGTCCGGTCCAACCCGCAGCTTTAAACACATCACCCATCTTATACGCGCCAAGTGCTTTGTTGGCACCATCATCTTTGGTCACAAAGCAATGGACCGAACGATCTCTGACAATACGGACAAACTTTTTCCCTTTTGGGTCAACATCAATACATGGTGCTACCAAATTTGAAAAATGGGTTTCCATATATGTATCAGAAATTTCCTGACATTCATCAACAAAGCGGTCCAGCATGGTATCAAAATGGCTCATAATGTTCTCCAATCAGTTTCGTTATGCCATGTATAACAGTGGCGACTTGATTTGTCAAGAACTATCTTAACTGGATACCGCCACTACCCGATCCAAACCAATAGCAATTTCGGCTACCCGACAATCGGATTTATAATCAGTGCGAATACTGCATGAGGCCATCTCTGTCCAACGATCTTTAAAACCAACTTCGATATCCATGGTTGGTTCCGCATAGGGTGGTAGGCGATCAGATGGAATCACACGAGTTGGCAATCCCGAGAACCTCTAATCGATTTCGGTTTGCACTAAATCGATTAGAGGTTCTCGATAATCTGCCTTAGTATTACTGCTATATATGCATTGAAATTCCAACTGGGTAAATTCCAAAAAGCGCAGTTTGGCCGCTGTGGCACCGTCAGTCAATTCGCGTCGAAATGATTTGCCCACTTGCCACATACATAGAGGCAACTTGTCACCGATTTGGCGGGCAGCGGCATATCCGATGCATTAGCAACCAAACTTGCGATGGTGGAGATGACCAAATGTGTTGTAGCTGATGTTAATATATCAGCCTCCACAGGAACATCATGGTGGTATAAAATTACTCGATGGTTACGCATTCGATTGGGTAGATATACGGTTGAAGAATCCCTACTGGATAATATGGCCAACGAAATTACTAAAGAAATTGATAAGGAAATTTTGAATACCTTGATATTTAATCACCCGCACCTATATCGGATGAAGCGGATTACCCCGTAAACTAACTATTGGAGTTACACATGAAAAAAATCCTTACAGCAGGCGCATTCCTTGTCGCCCTATCTTCTACAGCAATTGCTGGCTCATTTACTACCATTGCCCCCACAGACCCTGTGGTTGCTACACCATCGGTAAATTGGACTGGTGCCTACATCGGTGGCGAACTTGGGGATGCCACACAAGGTGCATATGCGGGCTATCGTGTAGATTTCGGAACCGTCGTTGGTGGTGCAGAGGTTGGCTATAATTGGGGCACTGTTGATTCTACTACCGTAGAGGGCACACTCGGTTATGACATGGGCGCAATTCTACCTTATATCAGTGGCGGGTATGAGTGGGCTAACAACGCCACCGAAGGCTTTATCTATGGTGCTGGCATTGATTATCGAGTAACCAATGCGTTTACTGTTGGTGCCAAACTGCAATGGCAAGATTATATTAGCGCGGCACCAGTTGCAGTTCTTCGAGTTGGTTATCAATTCTAAAGCTGCTGATATAAAACATGATGGGGAGCCTTTAATCGGCTCCCCATTTTATTTCAGACTTTCCGTATTCAGTTAGATATGCATTCGTTTTGCTAAATGGTCGTGATCCAAAAAACCCCGTATATCCGGTTGGTCCCGTATTCGCTGATACGAAATGTTGTCTACGACTAACTAGGGTTTGCTTGAGCAATGCCTGCTCTCCCCAAAACATAAATGAAATATTGTTCAATTGTTGGGCAATATGATAAATGGTCTCATCTATTAGATCATCCCACTCCAGTAGTATCTCTGAGTCGCCCAGAATTGACGCAGGAGTGGTGTTGATCATGAATACACCCTGATGCACCCATTGGGTAATAGAACGGCTCTCAGGGGGTTCTCCGTGGTCAAGTGATATTTCCATCATCACATTATCAACAAGCAAAGGGTCAGTGAAACGAACATCGCTGAGGATCACAGTTTGTATATCATTCATTGATAAAAATCGGTATGGGTATAGAATATCCTCAGCAGGTGGCTCAATGGCCAATCCTAGAGATTCCGCATGTGATAGATTCTGTAATAGATCATCGAATCCGTTTGAATCGAACCACGGTAAATCTGTCATCCATTGATCAAGTATATCCATATAGGGGATATACTTGATCCTTATGAATTGGTCAATCCTTATTAGCCATTTTGACCAATTTAACCTTTGGGGCGATTGCATGGGACTTATTCGAGTGTAGATTAATTGAATCAAACTCAAACACTAACCGATGCACCGATACGGTATTATCACCATAATCGAATTTAATTTCATGATCAACCAATTCACCATCAGTGAACACGTATTCATATGTGCGTGGACGAATCGGATATACTCGAAGTTCGTCAACGTGTTTAAATTCTGAGTCTAATATATGAAATATCAAATCCTGTATATGCCCCTGAAGGAGTTGGCGAACCTCAATCACTACCGTGCGTTTTACTAAATTCACCTTAACCGATGTGACTTGATTGGAGAATATGTCCAGCCATTCTTTTTTCCAATCACCATCCCGAAATTCTGCAATAAAATTGTTAGCCGCTTGGGTGCGCCGAAAGGTGTGAAAAAACATCATAAATCTCCTAGATACCCGTATTTAGTCAAGATACTGATCCGCTACTGATATGAAGATAATGGCGTTGATTGCGGACAACAAATCCATATAATCATTACCAGTCATGCCAACGATCATCGATGATATACCACGCAATAATAGTGCCACACTAAGAAATACCACCAGTGATATCTCCACCCGCCCTAAAACATTCTTTGGGTTTGGTTCACACGTGGAGAGAATGCCAACGATTAATGCTGTCATTAGCCCATAGATGACATAGTTGCCAGTTTCTGTCATATACGCCCATGTGGCGCTCGATGTAGCAACAAATGTATACATGATGTAAATGATTCTAGTCATGCTGTTCTCCGTTTAATGTTGAATTATGTTGGTTTGTGTGCGGTTGATTCAAACCATTCCTCCAAGGTTTCGATGTCTGGTGGATCAAAGGTAATTGATGGGTCATCATATTCGGTGAACATCTTGAAATACTCCCAATCAAAACGTTCGCCATTGACTACGAATGGGGTAGTTGCCGTTTTGGCAACCACTGCATAAAACCATTCCTATAAATCCACAAGAAACGCTTCTGCAGATTCATACCAGATGGGGACATGTTCAATCCATGAGTATGTGCATCCATCACTTATCGGGAACGAAATTACCAATTTAATCATCGATTATTTCTTTCTGATTCAAACCAGTCATCAAGGGTTGTTACCTTAATAGCATGTTCATGAGAAAATTTATCCAATGGGGAATAGTAACCCGCTGAGTTTACAATACCCAATTCGAATTCTTCACCATCAGCCCTGAATACATTATTATCATGTGCAAATACCACATCTGGGCCATCACTATCCCTCACGCAGTTGAAATGGGTTTCATAATCGGTAAGAAATTTTCAACAGATTCATATCGAATTGGGGTGGTAAATGTTTCGCAGTCACTGACCCAATCGCCGATGGTATATGTGACTACGAGACGCTGCATGATTACAATCCTTAATTAATGGCTGGGATGGTAAGACCACGAGTCAATGCCTCACGCATCGCCATTCCGGCGATCAAATCCATAAAACCAACCTCTGCACGAAATCCCAATACAACCATTACTTCCCGCAGTGGTTGGTCATCGCCTTCGAATCGACGAGACAATGGAAGTCCCTGTCGATCCATGGATTGCACGACGGCCACGAGGGCATCATCAGTCATGTTGGTAAATACTTCTGCTGCGGTGGGTGTAGTCATGTTACAATCTCCTCAATACGTGTCCGTTATCCTATAGGTAGCAGAAGTAATTTGATTCGTCAAGAACTATTTCATCAATGCATCAATGTCATTATAATGATCAGTTAAATATTGATATATGTCTTCAAGTGCGTTATCTTGGATTTCCGCAGTGGCCGCACCAATTAATTGTTCCTCAACAAGTTTTAGTGCATCTGCTGACAAAGTGAGGCCATCATCAATTACCCCATGGTCATATGCATGTCCCATATATTCATCAACCCACGATTCTAGGGTGTCATCATCTACTTCAATAGTAATAGTGCGTTTAGTCATGTTACAATCTCCTCAATGTGTTTACATTATCCCACTGTGTACCAGCAGGTATTAGACTTGTCAAGAATTATTTCATAGAGTTCATCAATTCTAAAAATTCTGGTTCGGTCATCCATACGGTTCCGCCACTGTGGTATATATCTCCATCTTTGACCAGTTCTGTCATTGGATGCATAACTGTTCTATAGGCGACCAATGGTGCCCATGGGCGGGTAAACATCCGCTCAGTCCATGACCGTTTAACCCTCTTTGGTGGTGGCACCACATGTATGTCCATACCACCGATCATGTGGAATTCCCCCATGCGGAAAACCCCGAGGCATTTCGGTGTCCGCCACCACCATGCGATTTGGCGATCTTTCCTACATCTACACGATCATCGGTGGATCGAAGTGAGAAGTCCATACCGTCTTTGCCACAAATTGCAACTGCTGCAAAGTCTGCATCAGGATATTTTTTCAGCATTTGGTGGCCTACATCAGATGCAAACGAATGAGGTGCGTGTGCCAATGCAACATTGTCGTGCCCCATCACCGTTGTTACCAGAGACATATCAACAACCTCTTGAACTTTTTTGTCCCAAAACCGTCTGATTACATTCCCGATATTAACGATCTCTTGTGGGGATTTCTCCAGTTGATCCGCAATCGTATTCCATTCAGACATTACTTTGGTTAGTGTCTGCAAATACATATTGACGGCTTTAGTTTCGGGTAGAGTAAATTTCCACAAATCTCGATCTTCTACAATACGGACTAATAATGGCGCGAGACGATTAGGGAAACAATAGTTCCATGCCATGCGGGCACCAGATCGATTCATATCAAACTCTACCCGAATGATTGGGTGCGTATTGTCCAAAAATTCTTCAAGATCAACTTGGGCCGTGGCATGATGATCCAACACCGTGATACTTGCTGCTGTGGTTGCCATCCGTTTAAGAATGTCAGGCGGATAAGACATATCTACGATGAGAATATGTTTTCCGTCAATAAACTGATTGGGGAACGGTTGTCCGTAGTTTGATGGACGCATATCCACATCGCTACCCCATTTTGTCCATACCACCCATGCAGCGGTAAACCCGTCATCACATGGGTCATGATATATACAAATGTCTGGTTTAATTTGTTTCATTAATTTACCCTTATATAAGAAGCATTGTAATTCACCCGATCGTAATTACGATCTTGGGTCGGGGTTACGACCACTCGTTCTTGGCAACCGCCCCACGTAGTCATTCCCATATAATACACATCATTCAAATGATTCTGCAATAGCCGATATCCATATGGGTTATGGGTTTTATATAATGCATCTAGCCCGACTACTCCATTTGGTAGGCGATTGAAGGATTTTTGAAAATATCTAGGTGGGCGCAAGAATATATCAACAGTAGTGGTTACATACTCGGTGTATACACATTTGACATCTTCCCCAATTCTATTGGTATCAACGACCGTTGGTTTACGATTCGTATGAAGGCTTGTCACTGTATGGCGTTCATCATTGGTGGTATACCATCGGTGGTGAGTGAACGCCTCCCATTTAGCATCACCCAAATCGGGCAATCTAATACTATCACCCTCGATTACTACTTTAGGTGATGTTTTGCGAAAACTCATATTAACCCTCACCGCAGCAATATGATCATCAATCTCAGGAAATTCCATTATTTTCCGCTTTCCGGTAGGCTAATGTAACGAAGGACCACACAAAAACTTCCAGTGGACCAATATCGCCACGCATCAATATCGTGATCATATTCAACAACTGCTGGAGGCCCTTCCATGATTTCGGCTAGATACCAGCCATTATTCAGTTGACTGGTGTCTGGATCGTTGTAATCAAATTCTGTCCATTCAAATTTTTGAAGAGCATTTGCCGCAGCCTTCCGTTCTTCTTCATAAAACTCCTCGGCCTTGCGCATGTCCATATCCATTGGCTCAAGGAGATCAGCGATTAATTTGGGATTCATTTCTTCCTCCAATCGGTAGAAATGTCTTCAAGTCGGTATCCAGCAATGCGCTTATCATAGATATCTTTGCCATCTTTTCCCCCATTATTCCACACGGTGTAGGTATCGCTTGTTGGTAACAATCTTTCCCCGCGAACCTCTTTATCATGAAGCCGCCATTTACTGGGAATATCATATACTTTATATGAATTTCGGTCAAAGGGTATTTCATCTCCGGCCAGCACTACAGGAGTTGATATGATTGTAGATTGTACCATAGCCCGCATTGTTCCATTACTATTATTGGCACGATCTATCCACTTGCGGTACACGGGATCATCAATGATATTATCGTTGCTTGTGTCGAAACCATAAAAATCACTAAATACGCTACCATCGAAAATTGGGCCATCACACATGACCACTTTGAATTGACTTTCGGTGGTGATGCAATTAAACACCTTTTGCTCAAAAGGGTAATCCACATATTCACCCAATCCAATTGGATCAATGCGGGTGAATAGATTCTCAACCCGCATATATACCGCCACACCTGTTTCATCACGTGATACTAATCGTTGCATCATTATATCACTCCCCAATCATAGTGGATGGAAAATCACTTCGAAGGCTCTGGTTGCGTTTAGTCTCTGCGGTGCCAGCAAATGCATGAATGATCACTGTATCAGTTTTCATTGTTATTTCATAGTCGAACGGCATAGGATATGACCCCACGATGACTTCAATCTGGGTGTCTGGGTCATACCCGCTCAACAACTTAATCAGGTCTCCAGTGGTCATTATATCACTCCTTAATCCAGTCTAGCCATGTCAGGTCCATATATGCCCCATTGCGAGATTTAAGTAACTTGCCTGCATCAATATTCACCATTTGATGAGCAGCATAATGTAGATTCAACGGAATCGGATATATGGGGATGGCATAATCTCCTCGTGGGAGGAATAGTAGTTCGACATAATTATAATTGATATCATATCTAGTTATTACATTACCTCCCATACGAAATGATGATAACGGCCATGGGCCTCCATTTTGTCGAGTTGGGACAATCACTGACATATACCCAAACCCTCGCTTGCCCGCATACCGATCAATCGCTGCTGAGCCAATACTAGGCAATGCCGCAGCTAGTGGGGTTGCCACTGCTAGTTTCATGAAGTCGCGTCTATTCATTTTGGCTTTCCTTACTCATTGATTGGCCACGGGTCTGTCCGCATGCTGCATTTATACTTTCGCCATCAGTAAGATGGTATTCAACAGATACACCATGCTCAGTCAGGATGTCAACAAATATATGTTGGTTTTGAGATTCATTAAAATTCAACCATGGCACTTTATTATATTTCGATATTTTGACATGATAATCTTTACAAAGTTCTGCTAATTTGTGTGCATCCTCTGGAGTATCATTTATGCCATCAATCAAGGTGTAGTTAATATCAATCGGCCCACCCGTGGTTTCGGCATAATAGTCCATCGCGGACATAATTTCCGTCAATGGTTTTGATACCGGAATGATTTTCTTACGGCCCTCATCGGTTGGTGCATGAAGGGATAATTGTAATTTAATGGGCGTTGCCGGATTCACAGCAACAAAGTTTGCAAATTTTCTAATACTGGTGGGTTTCACCCCTGATGTTGATACAGCAAAACGAATGGGACGAATGTTGGTTTCGCTATGTAGAATACTTTGCATAGTGTCAATTACTGCGCTTAAATTCTGTAGTGGTTCACCTTCGCCCATAAATGAGTATAGCATCACTTGGGTAGGATCAGCATATCGCTCCATGAAATCAATTTGTTCTAGCATATCCATCATAGACAAATTTACCGTTTTGTTCCCATCGGGTGATGCACAAAATACACAACCCACTGCACAACTCAATTGAGTAGATAGACAAATTACCTGTTTGGATTCTCGCTTATAATAGATCGCCTCGGCCTTATGTCCCGATGACAGATCGACTAACTGCTTAATTACGGGTGCTTGGCCCATAGCGGGTTCTACCGTTGCGCCATTTGGGGTGGAAGACGTGTTTATGGTGATTTCTTCAGTCATTTTGGTTCTCCGTTGTAGTTACCATACAATTTGTCAAGGACTACCACCCCATTTTAGTCCCGCTTAATACTGCTCCTTCGTTGTAGTTACCATACAATTTGTCAAGGACTACCCCTGTCAGGGACACAAATGCTTGCAGAGTCTTGACAATTGTGAAGTGTGGCCGATTGAAAACAACTACCGTTGGCCTTTATCGTTGCCGTTCCACTACTGGAATCGCTTGGCGACTTACGACGGGCTACAACACCCGCCGATGGATTAGCCCGCATTAAAATATTACGGGCAGCATTGACATCTGCGTTGGTCGTATGACCACATTTTGTGCAGATGAATTTAGATTGTGATTGGCGATTGGCCTCATCACGATGTCCACATTGATTACATATCTGGGATGTATGCTTTGGATCAACTAGGGCTAGTTCAACTCCCATGCGCTCAGCTTTATAAATCAATTGGCTTCGAATCATATATGGGGCGACATTAAGGATTGCCCGATTCTTCTTAGCCTTGACTTTAACAAGTTTGCCAGTATTTTCCACCGTGCCTTTGGCGGATTGAGTCATCTCTTTTACTTTTAAATCTTCGATGGCAATATATTTAAATCGGCGCGTCATCTCGGTAGTGACGCGGTGTGACATTGCTTTTCTTCTACGTGCAATTTTGCGATAAATTTTGGCCAAGTGTTGGCGTTGTTTATGTCGCCGTTTTGCTCCACGTTGCTTGCGAGATAAACTCTTATGGGCTTTATCAAGTTTTGCATATAATGGTTTAATTCCATCATCAGGAATCGTATGTTCGCCATTGGATAGGCACACAGGCCGTTTGACACCAATATCAACTCCCACTGATCCACCTTTATGGGTCTTGGGAGCAATAGGATGAGCCGTAGTCAAGATAATAAAATATTGATCAACTTCTTTTATTACAGCAATGGTTTTCGGATCACCATAAAACTTCTTATGTCGAACATATTTCACTCTACCAATTTTGGGTATAGTTACACTATTATGACCAAAAATAACAACAGGTTTCGATACTACCTTTCCATCAACTCGTCCCCTCGCCCATGCTTTGAAGGACATAGAATTGTTTTTAGCCATAGTTCGATCAGTGGGATAACCACCAGTGCCTTTGAAGAATTTATCAAAGGCTTTATCTAAATCACGAAGTGCTGCACCTAAACATTCCGCAGGACTGTTGGTGATCCAACTAAGTTCTTCATCCTTTGACAACCCGCTATGATTTCTGGCAGCGATATCCCGATATGCTATATCTTTAGTTTGTTTAATATAATTAAAGACACTATCTCGCCCAAACGGATCAGTGCCCTGTGCGCGACCATAGGTTTCCCGTTGATACAAAGCAGCGTTGTAGACCCACCTAATAGCGGCAAATGAAGAATCAAACCATTTGGCTTGTTCGTCGGTCGGGTGTAGCCGATATTTGTAAGAAGTGTGTCTCATGGAGAATCATATAACCTGAATGAATCAATAGGTCAATACGACTTTATCGGCCAATCCAAATTTAACTGCTTCTTTTGCTGTCAGGTATACATCATGTGGGGGTAGTAGATATTTTTTGATATCTTTTTTACTCAATGCTGTGCATGATTTATAATGTCTCATCAATTGTTTGGCAGTGAGTTCAAAATATTTCTGTCTAGCGAATAGTTCATGTTCTTTACCATATGACCCGCCACTGAATCGATGGGACAATATTGATGTATTGGGTGTGAGATATCTCTTACTACCTGCCATAAACAGCATCAGGCCACAACTGGCTATAATTCCAAGCCCCACAGTGTGTACGGGGATAGCAGAGCCTCTGATGGTGTCTATGAGAGCAAAGCAGTCATCGACTCCCGTCCACCATTACTTGTGATGATCAAAGTGATATGATTCATTCGATCTTGTTCAGGTTTTAAGTTCATCTCAATGATCCACTCGATCACTGGCTTAATCGTTTGGGGATCAACATCACCAGAAAAATAATAATATCCATGCGATTTCATATCAGACAGGATTGGGCCAGTCATTATATACTCCGTTAATTTTATACCCATATGATATAATGATTAACCCGATTGGTTCAATGCCAATAATGTATTCAATCGGACAGCAGCATCAATTGCGGCATCAAATTCCAATTGATTTGTTGACATCTCTACTGCATGCCAAAGTTGTTTCATTGATACACCAGAGAAGTATGCATTTCCTAGTGATGACCCCATCCAATCGAATGGGTCTATTTCTGAATAATTCATAATATTATTTATTGAAATTGAATTATGAATCTCTATATGTTGATAACACACAACACAAAGGAACTATATAATGACACAATCACCATTCGAACTCCGCCACACCGTGATGGACGTATTACTAAAACTTGAACCATCCGAGCGTAGGGCGTTGGAACACGATCTGCCACGAATCAACAACATTATGCAACAGGCCGATCAAATGATCTGCGGAAAATTCGATCACACTGATGCCCCAGTGAATTCAACAGACATACCATTTGATGATTTTAGAGCATTTGTCGGTGAGCAAACCGTTCATCACTCAGCACATGGTCCCGTCACTCCTGAATATCTTGATTGGTATGATCGGGAATTTGCTAAATTGTTTGACGCATACAGGATGACATCACAATTAGACGTGTCAGATAATTTGCAGCCGTATGCTGCACAGCCCGCTACATACCCCTTAGTAGAGAAATACTATTACCCTCGCCAGAGCGGGGTCACCACATTCATAACAATGTATGCGAAATATATGTATGATCGGGAAAATCATGGGGTATGGATGATTCCAACGGGCGGCACCATTGATACGAATGATAAAGAATATATGTGTTATGACTCTGTTCAGACTAGGGGGAGAAAATCAGGAATGATACAACAGGTGTTATTGGATAACCGCACTAGCCCTACTGCAATGCTTCAATCTGTATGGGTGAATAATAGTGATGCCCATAGCATTCATCATTACATAACCCATGAAGGGCTATGAGTTAAATAGGGGGATGTAATCATACATCCCCCATATTAATCATCATCTACACCCTGTTCCACTCTAGTGAGGATTTTGATCACGGCTTCATTGATCTGCTGATTTGCCAATCGATGCTTGAGCCGCCACTCACTAGCGGACCCATTGAAGGCATTCGCCTTAAACCAATCCAATTCTGCTACGTCAAAATTGAACTCGGTGGATGTGGTGTCCATTAATGTGTTCATCACGGCCCATCGATCTTGATATGAAAGATCAATCCATTCCGGCCAACTGGAGGACTGGGTTACCGCGATAGCGGCGCATATCGCTGCATCCGATGAATTTATAATGGTGGGCATACCATTCCCCTTTTATTTTCGCGTATCAATAGTCAATGCAATCAGTGCCGGAACGCCCACCATACCAATAGTGAACATGATATGCAATATCTCATCCATCATTATACCAATGGGATTTGTTTTTCATTTCGACCATTTTCGGACAATTTGACAATTTGGTAGTTATTGGCAGAATCCAATTCAATCCAAACCTGCACCTGTGTCTGAAGTTCTCCATTGAGGTCATACACCCAAAAATCAAACAGCCCTTTATGATCGTCTGTCATCTCTACATCGGCAAGCCAGTTGGACAGGTCATCAAATTTGTCATACAGATCAGTATCGTTCCAATCATGGCGATCGGTCACCAACAGAATGTTGACACTGGGATCAATATCTGGGTGTTCCACATTTTCCCTACGACCAATCTCAAGGTGTCCGGTTCGAATACCAGCCATATTAAATGCGTAATGTTCAATCTGATGAATCATCTTGGCGGTTGGGGTGAAATAGTATGGCGAGGCCATTGGGTAGGTTCTCCTTAGTTTGAAAATTAAATTGACGAACAGCTATCGGGTGGGTTCAAATTTATCCTTGAGCTGCAGATATTGAGCATAATCAGGGTCGGTCTGCCTACGATATTCAGCAGCATACTTCTCCACCGCTTTGACAGATTCAAGTGGGTCATTATTACAACCAGCCATATAGGCGTCTACAACATCCAACAATTTGGATGCCCCGTAGTCGCCATGACTTCCACCATATGCGGCTCTATTAGTCAACGTGGCGGCTTTATTGGTTAAAAAATCGATAAACGTCATAGTATTTTCTCCGCTATGTCAATTGATGAGAGCGGTTTATTCAGCGCTACGAGAGGTAACATAAAATTCAGCCAGTATGCGATAGCATGCAATGGTGATGGGTTGGACCCATGTATTTGGTGGCTCAACATCATTCATGACCTCCGAGCGATACCTACGTGCAGCCTCGATTTGTGGGCCAGTCGCCCAGATACTTGTCAGTGTATCTTCCCGACTGATAGCATCTTCCATAATCGCAATAATCTCATCCGTTGTAAATGTGGATGCCACCCAGTCATATATTCTCATAAGATATTCTCCCACTTGAGTTTCGATACCCCACGTATAACAGGACAAAACCGATTCGTCAAGAATTAAATTGATTGTAAACGGGTGATCCATCGGCCCATCATCCAATGCATTTACCAGTTACAAGGTGGCCACCTAGCTCAGGGGGTGCGATATCTACATAGCTACGACCCGATACATTGCTCGTATCAAGTCTCAGATACAACTGATCCCATAGCCGCTAAGCCATGGAGTTCACTATTTCAACCAATCACCCGATTACAATCAATTTTGGTTCCGCTTACCAACATGCGGAGTCATTCTTACGTGATGACGGCCCCAATGTACGCATCCGAAACGGCTAGATGAATAACTCCATCAGCCAACGTGACCACTCTCGAATGGGGAGCTTCAGTGTCACGTGGGGTAGGTTTACATCTTCAATCAAGGTGATACGATTTGTGGTCAGCACACTGATCGCTGTTCATTGATCCATTTAGATGAATAATGGGGGATGATAGACCCCACCCAGTGATAGAACCACATAATGGCTCATATTTCAAAGATCGTTATCGGGAGTTTGTTGTCCCCTTACCAAATCTCACTCATCCGGTATCACTCATGCTCTATGGGTAGCTTTGCCCAATTACGCAGCATGAGTAAATTTTGTTCGCTGCTGCCGAACATCCATTGCTTGACCTTTACGATCTGGCCATGGGGCGCTACGCGGTGCGTTTCTGATGTTTAAAAGAGCGGGACGCCTCGGACACGCTCTATTTGATGGTGGCGGTTTTTAAGCCAACATTCCAGCAAATTCATAAATTTCAAGTGGGTGGGGGTTAAGATATGCCCCTTTATCCAATCTGCATTTTTACAGATTGGATACGACGCCACCACGCCGCCTATGAGCTTGAGACACTCCACGTGCCCAATCTATTGCATCACCCCACATGCCGTGTCTCTCTCACGATCTGGGCCGATCTCATAGTGCCTGCCAAAAACATCGATATAACTAAGCTGGTTGTTTCCTAGTAGGACTAGCCGAACCACGGGGTCCTTACGATCTTTTAGCATATTCCATAAATTAGAGTAGCAATGCCACATGTAGGGACAATGCCTTCATTTCTGCCAATGCAACTTTATCATCAGCTACATGAATATTTCATAATCGGGTTTTTGAGAAATTTGCTGCTCCATTTAGGACTTTTACCCCAGCGCTTTTATGTTCCCACGAAGCAGATCAGGAACGGCTGTATACTCTTTGATCAACGAGCGATGGGCATACCATTCTCGATTGTCTGTTATGAACCATGATCAAAGATTCGGTCATCGGATGAATATAATCTACCGGATATTAATATACACAGTCAGGAATTGATACCTGATAGTTGGTAATACATTGTTGCGCTTACCGCTGGCACCATACCACTAGTGCTGACAGCCTGAACCCTTATGATGATCGTGTGTTTTTGCAACCCAAATGCACGATGGAGTTTTAAGCGGGATTACACATCTGGACTTCCCCGCAAGTTTTGCAACAACCTGTGTCCTTCCACAGCGCTGTGTATTTCGACGTATGACTTACTGGATCATCCATGCGTAATATTGGCTAAGATAAAGATTATCGAAATCAACATCATGAGCATGCACACCCACAATTCCCACCACAACAAGGGTATCTTAAAAAACTGATAATCGGGGTGTTTAGTGATGTAATCACGTGGAATTGAACCACTAATCGCCGCAGCAATCATTACCACCAAGGTAATATCCTTTAATACGCCAAGAATACGGCACTGATAACTCTACGGCATCGAAACCGCTACCGACCGCAGTCGATAATTGCACCACGCAATATACCGTATAATGGGATATTAAAAGAATTGATCACATCACAAAACACTCCGTAATGTCCTACGGAGTTTGCAACTCCATTTATGGATAAGTAGTCTCTCCTACCAGTCACCACCTACCACCCGTCAGGATATGTGGTTCTACCTTTTGCTTTGGTGGCTAAGTTGTCACACAGTGGCCCATCGTGTTGACACATTCCCGATTTATTACAGGGCGGAAACCTCTCTAATTATAAGACGGTTACTACAGGTTTGCATCCAGTATTGCCACGCGCAGCTATACACTGAACCCCTAACTGATTTCAATACCACATAATGATATCTTCATTACTCCACACAAATCGGGGGTAATATTATGGACTACGACGTAACCAACTTCGCATCCCGGTGACACATTACTGTGTTTCGCTTGAATTTCACAAGCTCATCAGACCGTTATAAATTTATCAACATCGTGGGATTTGAACCCTAAAGGTGCTGATCAGCACCACACTCCTAGTTGTCACAACCGTGTTAACTTACTATGCTGATATTCCAATGGCTGAGTGGAGATCAATCCACCTAAACTAGGTTGACCACCATTGGTGATTGAATTAGTGCGGAGTTGTGTGTCTTCGTGACACACAACTCCATTTTCTGATGACCAAGGTTGGAATTGAACCAACATCACTCTAACTGCTATATCTAGCGGTATAGTAGAGAGGAGATGAGATACCCAATTAATGGGATTACTCACCAAACGCACATTACACTCACTCTTGGTCAAAATATTCTATAGAAGATGTTCAGTAGAATAGATGGCAGATTACTTGATAATCGCCAATAGACATTCCCAAGCCAGTAAAGATAGAGAGGATATTGGTTTACCATCCATTCAACTGAACATCTTCTGAGATCATCGAGATGTTACTCTCTACTCTGTTCGTCAATTTAAATTTTCAAAGAGCGATGCAGTTTCCTGCGTTGTTGAGACTTATATACGGGGTCTAAATCGATTCGTCAATCATTATTTTCAATAAATTTGAAATTAGTTGGTTAAATTTATTTATATCAACCATGCCAATATTTCCAAATTGCGTATCTTTGACCAATTGCACATCATTACCCCGAAGAATGCCAAATAATTTAGCATTAGCCTGTGTGTCGCGATCCGGCATTGGGGCAGATTGATCAATCAATATTATCATTTATCATTCCCTTATATAGAGGGCAATGAGTGGCTGACTGACGATCATTACTTGGGTATTGTTCGTAACACGAACTCAGGGTCCCAGAATTCCACTCTCTACTACGGACCCTTTTTCGATCCCTCATGAATAGTATTTAGTCATCCATGGATGACATGTCAATAAATACTCATATGTATATATACGCAATCGGCACTACTGGTAATCGACAAAAGATTGGATTTTCGTCCAATCCAGATAAGCGTGTAAAAACGTTACAGACGGGTAATGCCGAACCGCTTACTGTTCATTACTGTTTTGAAGTTTCCGAATCGGTTGCTGCCAAATTTGAAAAACATATTCATCGGGAATACAATCATCGCCGCATCAAGGGTGAGTGGTTCAACATGTCACCCGATGAGGTAATCACTATGATGCAATATCAAGAGATTATGAAAGACACCATATCTGGTAAGTTGTGATCAGAGGCAGATATCTGCCTCTGATCGTGATTTTCAGGGTATTATACTCGGGAAGCGGCCTGAGCCTCCTCATGAGCCTTCTGGAGGGCCTCCAAGGACATATCGGCCAGTGCCCCTGCTTGTTTGGCCGCAATGGCCTCAGCGATATCCTTAGCCCGTTGTTTAGCAGCAGTAGCATTCCGGCGTTTTTCATTATCGGCCTGTTTAACCGCAATGATGTGCTTGATTACGTCTAGCCGTAGGCGATCCGTGGTATTGGCAGGAGAAGTAGTCACGAAGCTCTCTTCCTCTGAAGACCGAAGAGCCGCATTTACCGTTTTTGCCACAGTATCCAAATCAAAACCGGATTTAGCCAATAGAGGCATTGTCCATAAGTCTTCGACTGTCACCATACCTTTGTTGGTGGGAAACCGAATTGCATTTTTTGTTACACGTTCAAATAGATCAGACATAAGAGTCTCCTTTAAAAATTGATATTCATTGGACGACCATCTACTCTGACGGCCAATTGATTACGTTGGGTTGAAGAGAATCCAAGCCCACTGAGTTGAACATCGCTTGGTGGGCATTTGGTTTTATCAGCGATAACCTCAAATACTTTTCGATGTTCGTTGAGTTTCCCGTCAAGGAACTCGTTATATATACCTCTTGTTGGTTCTGGGTTCAAGCACCCATCGAGAATAAAGCAGAAATGCTTATTTCCAATTTCTTGGTCCCCCCAATGATTAGGCGAGTTCATTACCATACTCACCGGAATATACCGATTGGTAGAAATGCCCCATTGCTCTTGTGAACTAGTTCCTCCATCAAGGGATACACCCTTATTGGTAGTAACAAGTTCAACATCATTTCCGTCATATAGAAACTCTACCACAGTCACGGTTTCTCGCCCCCCAACCGCTTTATCATAGGTAAAGGTGATAGTCTCATGACCTGTTGCTACCTCGATCACAAATCCAACATCCACAGATTCACGTTTGGTGAAATTATTAACCATGACTTTATACTTACCAGTTCTGGGTCTGGTAAATGATACATTTTCGACCGCATCACGAACCGGTCGGTCTACATTCATGTCAACATCAAGTTTTCCACCTTTATTACCATAATAGATTTTATTTCCATTTGGTTCAATTACGTGAATGTCCAAATCATCCGTATTAAACCATGATAGGCTAATACGAAGAGCCGCATCAACATTACCACCCGCACGTTTCACGCGGGCTTTGATGCTATCAGTGGTATTATTATTATATGACCACGAGAAGTTATTGTCCCATTTTAGAATATTTGGGGCATCTGGGTTCATCGGTGCCACCACTGACATGAGATTATTAACCTGTGAGTTGCTAACCATGGCCTCCACATTATTCGCTGATGGAAGAACAGTTTTAATGAAATCATTAATGTCAATTTCATTCCCAGTCGTCGAGGGTCGAGAGGTCGCTTCTTCCATCAGTAAATCAGTCAGCGAAGCATCCCGCATCTGTGATTGGGTATCACGATTTGCCCAGATGATATCAGAAAGGGCCACATCATCAACATGTGCGAACCTACGTTTGAGTGAATCTTCAATACCCAATTGTGTCACAGTTTTCATTGCCGATTTAACCATGGCGGGCGTAATCAGTGCAGTGGTTCGTTTGTAATTGGTCGGAGCTACTTTAGATTCGAACATCCGCACAGCATCTTCCAATTTGATACCACTGGAAATATCAGACACGAGTGTGCCAATCACAGTATTACGAAATCGGATTGACCGATCATTGATGTTATCCCAGATGAACATATTGCGCGCTTCATCAGAGTTCAGTTTCGAATATGAATTAAGTAGGTTGCGGAATGATTGAACTGCATTGCGATGTTCTGTGCCACGGTAGATTGCATCTGCATCAATCAAATCCAATACGGTATCCAATGAACTCTGGGTAATTTCATCCAACCCACGCTTAAATACACCCATTGCGGAGTTAATACACCCACGTGTTGCATCGCGATTCACATCTACATAATTGGTAGGAATATCTGCAACAAAATGATTCCACGTAATAGCTTTACCAGATTCATCAATCTGAACATTTTTGGCATTGCCCACTTTCTTTTCATCATTCAAGAATACTGATACGATGGGCTTGGTTTTCACATATTCATTCAGCACTTCGGCCACTTCTGCGTATGGCGAATCAGTTTGAATGTCCCAAATAGTTTCAAGTTGACCATTTTTGATCATCACAACATTACCAACGCGTCGGATGAACCCCTTGCAGCAATTACAATCATGCTCGGTGCGTTCTTTATGAATAGGATTAGACCCCTCGGGGAATGCAGCAAGATACCTGTCCCACAATTCATTACGGTCCACATCAACCACATACAGTTGCTGTTTACACATTTGAGCGAATCGGGTCGCCACTGCTTTACTAAATGGTGAGAAATTCATAATAATCTCCGTGTTGATTGATATACGATTTTATATTCATTAGATCAGATATGAGACTTGGGCAACCCGGTATCTGGTGGATTGTGAATAATAGTTTCATCGATGACCCTCTTTATTACCCGTAGATCTTCCCCCAGTGCAGTATCAACGGTTGCCCCACGTGCTGGGATAATTCCGATAGTAATCGGTTTCATGTGTTCTCTTTCTTGGGCTAGGTGGGATAACGGAATACTATCCCAATAGCGCACGGACGCGGCGGTCATGCTCGTGTTGGCACAGGTCCATACCCGATTGTTGGTCATCACAAAAATCAAGTAGTTCCCAATGGCGTTCTCTACTAGTAGCAGTGGGTGGGATAAAGAAACACACATATTCATGGCCTTGGTGTTCTACAAAATAACTCCCATAAATCGTAGGGGCCGATGATTTGTTCCACACCAGTGGCTTTACCTGAATGGATGCTGCATCATATAATTGAGTCATATCATTCTCCATAGTGATTAACTTACGATTATGTATTCATTAGGTCAACTAGGTGACTTAGTCAACCCCATAATGGATAAATCACTCCCCATTGGAATCATTCAGTGTTTTATTAGCTATGTTCCGTAATGATTCATCGATGGCATCACCTGTTGGATGTGGCTCATAATCATCTGTTGGTGGCACAAATACCGGAATCATTACTACGTCGTCAGCATAATGGGTGGTATCCCTATGACCTTCATTTTTTGAGTCAGTATGAAATTGTTTAATAATTTCATCACGAGTTGCGGACCGTATATCGACGATGTCTTCACTAATATCAAATTCGGTTAATGGCATAACTTCATTTGTTGTGACATAATCGGCCAACAGAATCGGATCATCCTCCCCATCTGGCATTTCGATGACGTATCTTGCCCGTCTGATACGAGCGGTAGTGACAATTGAATAGCGTTTTGCCATCAGTATTCTCCTTTCCTATAGAACACCCGCCGTTTATTGGTCATGCGAACCACTTTTTTATTTTCGATCAGATCGCTGATGGATTTGTCAAAACGAAATTTACTCACAGGAAGGGTTGCCCGCGAGGTGACCACGGTTAGGAGGTCACCTCGTGCGATCCATGCCTGTGACGGCAGAGCGTCAATTATTGCTGCATTCATCTCGGTCATTAGTTGTTCCTCCTCTTTGCCTAGATACGATGATGGAAGCCCGAGAGCTATGGTCATCTGGTTGTTTATATATTCTACCCACCCGACTGTATCAAGTGGGGGGTTTGGTATTGTCATGTGTTTGATCACGATCATTACTCCCAAATAGACTGGTTTCTTTGAATCGTCGCATACCAACCTTTAGGATGGTTTTCAGAAATGCTTCACGCAAAACTTGTCGAGCCGTCATGATAATGTTCCTGTATGATTGAGGTAACGTAGATAGCAATTCTCCCGAATGGCCAGAAATGCTCTTTAAGTAATTGAGCTATGCCAAAGTGACCCGTTGATCTTGACACGATGGACACTACCCTACCGACTGCTATCCCAACATTACCATCACTAGCCTACTAGAGCATTAAACCAATTTCTCAGTCCACGTGAGGTTCTGCTGTTACGTTACACATTCTACATAATGGATAGGTAATGATTCGTCAAGTGATATAGTTATCTAAGATATGGCATAATGATTGTCTCCAAGTGATACTATGGTGTTATTACTGATGATTATAGTGGGACAACTACTACTACTATAATACCACTTGGTCAAGAATGGATCAAGAAATAATTCTCAACCATATATGAACGACGTGTTCTATTAATTGCCTATAATCAAGAATGGATCAAGAAAGGTGTGGTGCTGCCACGAGGATTCGAACCCCGGACATCCTCATTACAAGTGAGGCGCTCTAACCGAACTGAGCTATGGCAGCATTAAGTATAAAAAGCGGTGATGAAAGTGTATCTCCCACCACCGCTGCTCTATACACGAAAACACCAATAAGGTGCCTCGGAATCGGTCGCTTTCCATGCCCGTTTGGCAATGAGTCAATCAGACTGGTGTCCCCTGATCTCCCTACCCGTAACCTTTGACCATTGGTTATGGGATGAAATATACCTTTGGAACAAAAGGTATAACATTATTTAGATGATTCGGTATCGAATGTCAATAGATTATTTCGAATGCAACTCGATGCCAGTTATTAGATGCCCATCAAATGAATCTTGTGGCCTAAGTATCCAATATTCATTCCCGTCAACGGTCAGCGTAGCATATGGTGGTGATGAATGTCCACCCACGGCACACCCGAGCATGCACCATTCATCATTAGAGGCATCAGGAAAATATCTACGAAAATATCGGTTTGCTAATGCCACCGTTTTAAATTTGAGTTTCATGCTTCCGCCGGTTTGGTATAAAAAGGTTCGATTTTGCACGGTGATCTACCAAACCCCGTAGAACCAACATGTTAGTAATCCCATTCGCCAATACCAGTGGTAGTGGCATAATCCCGAATCGCGGATATATCTCCACCACGGGAGCCAAGCATATCGGGTTCCCACTTCTGGGTGCTGATGTATTTTGCCTGATTGTTATCACCCAGCCCGAATACCATACCAGACTCTTTGTGCATCACATATTGATCAAACCCATCTCGTTCAGTATAAGTAGGGTGTTGTAGGAATTCAAAATATCCCTCGATGTCACGAACATTCATGTAGTATCCTCCATTTATGACTTACAAATGGAGGATGCCGTTTTACAGATAAGTTGTCAAGCTGTATATTAGTCTCGTGCCCGCTCAATGGCCTTTGCATACGGATTATAATCCAGCGCAGGGGTGATTCGGATTTTATCTCCCACATTGAGCGCAATAGTATCATGCGGGGTGCCGGACCGCAGTTGAGTGACCTCAGTGGGGGATTTCACAATAGCATAGAGAATCTGCATGCCTGCTGCGGTTTTTCCACCATCATACATGTCTACTGATTCTCGTTCCAATACATGATGATTCCCACTCTCAGAGTGTCCAATGATGTAATGATCACCTTCAGGTGGGAACTCAACAAGCCCTTCTGGAATAGACTGCACAATGCGGATGTTAACTTCACCTTGTGCAGCAGATTGTTTAAATGTTCTCATGGTATTTTCCTTTCGATATTGTGGATATAGGGATAACAGATTGGTTAGTCAACCGTCTTAGTAATTACTACAAGATTCCAACTCCTCTATAATGAATTATTTTAAATCGATAACACTGATTCAGTAACACGGTGTCAAGTTCTAATTTCTGGTGGTATATATTCGGCCAACGTAGATTCAGCCAACCATGCTTTTGCACCAAGTATAGTATCAATTGGTTCATCATTTAAATGATTCCTCGGTGGCACAGGCTGACCCATAATCCCATTCCTAGGACACGTATACTTGACAATCAAATGTTCACCTTCCAGATCAGGCAATTTAACCGAATATAATTCACCTATAAGTGGATCATCATCTTTATCAATCAACTTTGCATCTAAATGATCCAATAGATTAGCCCACCCAAGGATTTCGAATCCTGCCGCTCTTACCTCTACATTTGATTCTGTCAATACCTCTTTCACATCTGGGGAATCCATGATCCATGATTTTGGAACTACTGTTCCATGCCAATGGAACAGTTCCCATCCATCTCTCCATCTATGTGATGGCCCATCTTCACAATGTGGTTGATTTTGATCATCAACTTTAAGAATTTCAGGAAAATCACTTACAATACAGAATTTTTTATGCATGACTCTAAAACCGCCATGTATAGCGGCTTGTTCCCAATATTTATAGGATTCAAATTCAGGAAAATCAAGACTGATGATATCTCTCATAGCTGTGATATAACAATCATAGGATGACCACATATTACCACCTTGATGTGATATATGCCATTTATTTGCACAATATATACCGAATTGACCAGCTATGGCATAACATGCATCAAAGGTGGCTCTATAAATGGCATCACTGACATCATCATCATCATCAGTTGCAACACGAGTGGCTGCATCAGTGGCATCGTAAATGGCATCATCAGTGGCTCTATAAGTGACATCATAAGTGGCTCTATAAGTGGCTGCACCAGTGGCTCTATAAGTGGCTGCATCAGTGGCATCATCAGTTGCATCATCAGTGACTCTATAAGTGGCTGCAAGAGTGACATTATAAGTGGCTCTACGAGTGGCATCACGAGTGGCTGCATCAGTGGCTCTACGAGTGGCTCTACGAGTGGCTGCATGAGTGGCAACACCAGTGGCATCGTAAATGGCTGCATCAGTGGCAACACGAGTGGCTGCATGAGTGGCTGCAACGGCGGCAACATAAGTGGCATCATAAGTGGCTCTACGAGTGGCAACACCAGTTGCTCTATCAGTGGCATCATCAGTGGCTCTATAAGTGGCAACATCAGTGGCATCATCAATATTATGTGATTTATTATACCATATAGCTGCAGCAGCTCCATATGCGTATTTCATCACCAATGGAGAAGGAACAATAACCACGATTGGTTCTTCCAATCCAGAAACCCTATATAACCCGTGAATCGCATCTGTAATCGCATCTTTATCAATATGATCGGTTTTCATAGCATTATCGATCCATTTTTGAGAATGGATTTTCATTTTTGCCAATTCTTGATCGGTCACTCCGCCCGATGCATTAGTTTTGGATCGTATAATTGTCATCGAGTTCCTCCGATAAATTAAGCTACAAACTATTCTATGGTAGGCGCTGTGGGGATCGAACCCACGGTGTGATCATTAATCTGTAAGAGATTTTAAGTCTCTCGCGTTTCAGCCAGCTTCGCCAAGCGCCCACTATAGAATAGTCTATACATCCACTCTATATAACAAGTTACTACATGTCAACCATTCACTCATCAACAATTTCAAATTTTAACAACTTAATAGCCGCAAAATCACTAACATCACCACCAACTCTTTTCGTTGCATAAAATAGAACATGTGGTTTATCACTGAATGGATCACGAATAATACGCAAATCGGGCCGTTCAACAATTGTGTAGCCGGACTTAAAATCACCAAATGCGACTGCCAATGATCCATCGGAAATATTTGGCATTTCTTCGATAATTTTTACGGGATATCCCATGATTCGGGCAGGTTCACCACTCGTAAGGCCATCAGACCAAAGGAATCGACCACCTGTATCAGTGGTATTCCGCAACGTTTGTGCAGATTTGGAACGCATCCATCACTTATTTTCAATCCCCCATTGTTTTGTTCTTATTTCACCGAGGGTGTGATAATCGTCTGGGAATCTAGGGTTGTTTGCCTCATCATATTCAACAAGAGACCGTTCCCAATACTTTCCAGTGCGCGGATTTTTGATTTTATCGCTCATGATTTTCCTCTTATTAATTTGTTTCATTAATTCATGTATATCGAGCGGCAACTGATTCGCCAACCCATTAATTATCATTGCCGAACAAATAATCACGCTCTGTCCAACCTGCGCGATCAACACCGTGACCCTCATCGAATTTTCCATCGGCGGTGTAACTGGAGTAACCATACCAGTCATACCCTTCGTGGTCATAGTCATACCAATCAGTCTCTGGATCAAAATCTTTGCTGATCTGAAACCCTTCGGGCATACGCTGCCCTTTGGCATTATAGTTCATATCATCTGAATTATCGATATACGCCCGAACTGAATATTTTCCCTGTGACATTTTGTTAATCTCCATCAAGGTGTTTCAATAATAATACGGCAACTTCCAATACGTTGGAATATTTGTTTCTTCTGCAATCTCACTCAATGCCCGCGCATCCTCCATCTGAAGGTAGACCGAGGTCCCAGTGAGATATCCTAAATTTTCCAAGAGGTCTTTTCCGCCCCACGACCCATAAGAAACATGCACCCAGTCATCTTCTGGACTGAATGTTAGTTCAGCATTTTGTTCAGCGAAATATCGCTTTACCTCTGAGCAATTCTTCCCATGTGCGTTGATGTCACCATTGATATGAGGCTCTGGGGTGCCACACCCGATACAACAACTATATGGATTTCCGCGTCCAATGGGCCGTGTTTGATATTCATCCCAACGAGTATATGCCATGGTGTAACTCCTCAATTCGTTTCGTTGCCCCATGTATAGCGGGTGGGATTTGATTCGTCAAGAACAAACCTTATATTTTGTCGATGGTGATCCACCCAGATGGGACATTTTCATCCATAAGCGCGGCAATGATTGTATTCACATACAGAATGGTGTCATCGGCATCAACGCCTTTGGGTGTGCAGGTTTCTTTATCACCTCGATATGCGGAAAGGCCGCTATCTTTGGCGACATTACCAATAGACGGCGTGATCACCGTTACCCCATACATATCAGTTTTCACATCCCGATACAACCACACGATACGTTTTGGATGCCATGTGCGAAATGTTGCAACCTCATTCAGGGCACGAGCAAAACCTTCATCGGTGCGTGGATAGCTGGACATATATCAATCTCCCAAAATTGTTTCGTTATCCCATGTATAGCGGGTGGGGTTTGATTCGTCAAGAACAAATAATCAGATAACTTTGTTGAGGCGGCAGGAATCGAACCTGCAATCTTCTGAGTCAAAATCAGATGTCCTACCATTCTACCACGCCTCAACAAAGTTATCTGGAACGGAGGTGCGAACTCGAATCGCACTATTTCGGTCCACAACCGAACGCATTCACCACATATGCTACCCCAGCAGGTTTAACTCCACCTATGTCGCTTTGTCCAATATTTAAACCAGCGGTTATAACTACCCATAGAATTTTTATCCCATCGGTGTTCAAATTTCCGTATGGATAGTTCCATCCGTTCCAATCCTTCTTGTAATACTATTTCCCACTCTTCCAGTGGCTCTGTATCGTCCACTGGTGGCGACCAATTGGTTTTATTACCCTTGGCAGCATTACATGCCTCACACGCCACCACGCAGTTAGATATCGAGTGATATTTAATATGCGAAATCGGAACGACATGGTCCATTGTGATTTCATGACGGGTTAGTCGTTTATGACAGTAATGACATCTTCGATTTTGCTTCTCCCATAACTCGGCACGATCTTTTTTATAAAATGCTCGATCCAATTTGGTTTGTCTAAATCGACTGGCCATGATCTATCCTGTGCAATCATTTTTCCCTTTCTCATACCGAGATCAGTTCGCATTACAATAACTTGTTTCATCATCAATCCTTTCGAGATAACCCAATAGCTAAAGCAATAAGAAATACCCCTAATCCAACATGATCTACCCGAGTATTGTATATGCCCTCATTTACATATATATTAACCCGATTATCATAGTTATAGCATTCATTGTCTATTTTGCCAAATGAACATTCCACCCAACCCAATAAGGAATATACCAATGCTTAGTTGCTGATTGTTGCCGTTTACCACACCAAACCCTATATTGGCTAATCCCAATAATATCAATAAGATGTTCATAATGGTATCCTTGTATGTTGGTACGCATGGTGGGACTCGAACCCACAGACCAAAGCAATAGCACAACTCCATTCATATTACAACAACAAAATGGTGCCCGACCTCGGATTCGAACCGAGAATGGAACGGAGTCTAAATCCGCTAGGTGTACCAATTTCCATTATCCAGTCGGGCGGGGTTCTTTCTCTAAATAGGCATACGCACTAAATGGCAAAGGCTATCAACATGAGAATTTCTAAATATACCCTAAATCTATTAAGTCCGATAGTGAGGGACAACACTTCGTGGGCGGGGGTTTTGCGAGCATTAGGGTTAAAATTAACTGGTGGGAATTATCGCAACATACAAGGGCATGTGCGCCATCATAATATTGATACCGCCCATTTCACTGGACAGGGTTGGGCCAATGGGGCAACGTCACTAACTGATCGAAGGATTGCGACCAATGTTATACGAAACCGCCACACGGTCGATACAGCACTCATAGAAAATTATCCAGGCAAACTCAATAGTAATACTATGCGTAGATTATTATTATCCACGGGGGTTGCATATACATGCATCAATGGGCATGACAGCAAGTGGATGGACAAACCACTAACGCTCCATGTCGATCATATAAACGGAATCAGTAACGATAATCGCGCGGAAAATCTGCGGTTCTTATGCCCAAACTGTCATCAACAAACATCTACTTGGGGAAACAACAAATAGCGACTTTACCAATTTGCCCACACGCGCACATTTACCCCATTGCGGGAATACTTTCTTCATGGAGTGTGTATTTATTACATTCCTCACACAACTCCGTAGCTAGTTCTGTAATATCAGATCACCGATCTAACATATTTTCCTGCTGCCTTCATATCAACAGATTGACCATATTTCTTCTTGATCGCTCCCATGACGGCTCCAATATTTACATTCCCCCCAACGATAAGGTCATCGACCAATTGCTCAACCTCTGTCATATTGATCATTGCTGGTAGATATTTGGACAGCATTATATTTTCATCCATGATCTTTTTCAGCATATGGCCGGATAGATGATCGATCATCCCGTTATTCCGTGTTACCATTTTCTTGATTACCACAATGGCTTCATCATTGGTAGTTGCCCGATTGCCATCATTTTTGCCAATACCATCAATCTCCGACAGAACCAACGCGTATAGTGCCGCATTGGCTTTATCTTTAGCCTTACGAGCCACCAACATATCAGCTTTGATTTGTTCAATAACAGTCATAATATTCCCTTTTTACGGTACCCACGAGGACCAGTTCGTCCACATGACTTATATTATTGAAGGCCCCATCTCATTGTCAGGATTTGAACCTAACTAACCAGATGATAGCACAACTTGCGGTCGCGCTCTACATGAGGGTTCAATTCCACTTCATGACGTAGAATCTTCGGTCGGCCAACCATGGGGCCTTCAACAATCTATCATATAGGGATACCCCATTTGTTAGTCAACCTATATTAAACGAATTTTGCTAGGGTGGAGATCGGTTGACCTACCATATCTTATTCGTGTCTATCCCAGCATTCTTTCCGTTGCTGAATACCTTGGAGTATCTGATGCTGCGGTTCATAAACGCATGAAAAAGTTAGGCATGAAGTAAGTGTAAAATGCTCTGCATCTCGGGTTCGAACCGAGCATCGGGGGGTTTCCCACGCCAACGGATTAACAGTCCGGTCGCCCACCATAGGGCGCTATGCAGAGCATTTTACACTTCACAGCGATCATCGATAGTATTTGTCTATCTACGCCAATATTACTAAACAGCACCAATGTGCCTATGATAAATAGCGTGGGACATGCAATCAGTCCACGTCTTAGGTGTTCTGAGTTGTCCCTCCTCCCATACTGGACTGGCCATCATGGGTCGGAATTTTGGTGGGAAGGTGCGGTTTCGATCCACTCCCTTTTACAGACGAGTTTTACAGACTCGGTGCCAAAACCATTGGCTTTACCTTCCCAAACTTTGGTGTCCACCGCAAGATTTGAACTTGCGCCACTGTGATCTTCAATCACATGCTCTACCGGACTGAGCTAGGTGGACAGGTTTTCTTCATTCGCTTCTAATTCTCCAAAAATAAACCCGCTACAATCGAAGGACTGAGCGGGCGTTAAAATGCGTTACACATCTCTCATGATTTTAATCAATCATGACAAGCCCACCAATATAAATTGATAATTTAGATGTAACATAGTTTG